>Ga0073928_10000303_pt1 | contig 117926 bp, 108 predicted proteins | sample PaiPotPPA55metaG_FD_76969 | JGI IMG/M metagenome (GOLD analysis project Ga0073928, IMG submission 76969) | Iron sulfur acid spring bacterial and archeal communities from Banff, Canada, to study Microbial Dark Matter (Phase II) - Paint Pots PPA... ... | reverse complement strand
AGGTCGCGGTGCAGCTTCTGCAGCTCGATGCGCGTCTGGCCGCGCAGCTTGGCGTCGAGGTTGGACAGCGGCTCGTCGAGGAGGAAGACCTTGGGGCTGCGCACGATCGCGCGGCCGAGGGCGACGCGCTGCCGCTGGCCGCCTGACAGGGCGCGTGGCTTTCGCTTAAGGAAGTTGTCGAGGCCGAGGATCCGCGAAGCGTTCTTGACGCGCTTGTCGATCTCGTCCTTCTTCATGTGCTGCATCTGCAGCGGGAAGGCCATGTTGTCGTAGACCGACATGTGCGGGTAAAGGGCATAGGACTGGAACACCATCGCGATGTCGCGGTCTTTGGCGGCGACGTTGTTCACGACGCGGTCGCCGATCCGGATCTGGCCCTCGCTGATCGCCTCGAGCCCCGCCAGCATGCGCAGCGCGGTCGACTTTCCGCAACCCGATGGGCCCACCAGGACCATGAACTCCTTGTCCTTGATCTCGACGTTGAAGTCCTTCACGACGGTCAGGTCGGCGGTATAGCGCTTTACAACGTGGTCGTAGGTGACTGATGCCATTTCTTTCTATCCCTTCACTGAACCGGCGAGGATGCCGCGCACAAAGTAGCGCTGGAGGCTGAGGAACACGACCAGTGGCACGATCATGGAGAAAAACGCCGCCGCGGTCAACAGCTGGTAGTTCTGGCCGTACGAGCCGACCAGGTTGACGAGGGACACCGTGACCGGAGCCACGTTGGGCGTCCCGCCGACATAGATGAGGGCCACCAGGAGGTCATTCCACACCCAGAGGAACTGGAAGATCACGAGCGAAGCGATGGCCGGCACCGAGAGCGGCACCACGATTCGGAAGAACACCGTCAGCATGCCGGCGCCGTCGATCTCAGCCGACTCGAACAGGTCGCTGGGGAGGGCCCGGAAGAAGTTCGAAAGCAGGTAGATCGAGAACGGCAGCCCGTAACCTGCGTGCGCGAGCCAGAGCGGGATGAAGGGCGGCAGCCCGATCGCAGTCAGTTTGTCGGGCGTGAAACCGAGCTTGACGAATTCGGTCGTGACCGGGATGAACGTGAGCTGCAGCGGAACGGCGAGCAGCCCGACCAGCGCGAGGAAGATCCAGTCGCGGCCGGGAAACTTCATCCAGGCGAACGCATACGCGGCGAAGGCGGCGATCGTGACCGGGATGATCACGGCGGGGATCGAGATCATGAAGCTGTTGAAGAATCCCTGGCCGAGGTTGCTGGCCGAGAACATCTGCGAGTAGTTGTCCAGCGTGAACTTGTAAGGCGGCGCCAGGGCGGTCCACCAGCCCGTGTTCGCGATGTCGGCGGGCAGGCGGAACGAGGTGATGAGCAAACCGATCGTGGGCACCATCCAGGCGAGGGTGAGGCTGATGACCGCGATGTGCAGGACGACTCCACCGATCCTGTCGGTGATCCACTTCGGCGACCAGCTGACCGCGACTGAACTGGTTGGGGCTGCTGATGCGACGCTCATCTTCTTGCCTCCACAGCCCGGAATTGGCGCAGGTTGAAGATCAGCACCGGGATGACTGTCACGAGCAGGATGACGGCCACCGCGCTCGCGTTGGCGTAGTCGCTCGGGAAGTGCTGATACAGAAGCTTGTACATGCGGTTGGCGAGGACGTCCGTGTCGTAGTTGCCGTTCGTCATCGCATACACGACGTCGAATGCCTTGAGGGCGAAGATCACGAGGGTGGTCCCGACCACCACGACGGTGGGCATCATCAGCGGAAAGATCACACGGCGGAAGATCGTGATCTCTCCGGCGCCGTCCACCCTCGCGGCTTCAAGGAGGTCGCCCGGGATGCCTTTCAGCGCGGCCGAGAGGATCACCATCGAGAAGCCGACGATGCCCCAGACGGCGGCCGCGATGATCGCCAGGTTGTTGAGCGGAAACAGGCCGAGGATCGGCGTCGTGTCCTGGACCCACGTGCGCGGATCCTGGTGAAACACCGTGCTCAGAATCGCGTTGAGGGTCCCTGTCTGGGCCTGGCCCGGCGGCTGGTACGCGTACATGAACTTCCAGATGACCACGGTCGCTACGGACGAGATCGCCATGGGCATGAAGATCAGGGACTTGACGATTTTCTCGTACGGCACGCGGTCGAAGAGCACGGCGAGGATCAGGCCGAAGAAGAGCACGAACAGCGTGTAGAAGACCAGCCAGAAGAGGTTGTCGCGGATGGCGATCCACGCGCCGCCGGTGGGGAATCCGCCCAGCTGGTTGCCGAAGTTGGTGAGCCCGACAAAGTTGCCGTGGTTGTCCTCGAAGCTCTGGCTGATGGTCCCGATGGCCGGCAGAACCAGAAACCCCGTGACCAGGACCAGGGCCGGTGCGACCCAGATCCACGGCCGGACAGAGGGGCGCGCTTTGTCCGGCAAGCGCCGGACCAGGTACTCGCCGCCCACGATGTAGGCGGCGAGCACCGCAGGCACGCCGATGATCACTCCGACGAGTGTCGGCAGGTCTGTCAGCAGAACGCTGAAGTCCATTACTTTTCTCTAGTGTCTGATTCGGTTACGAGGTGTAGGCCTTGGCCTGTATCGAGTCGAGGTTCGCGAGGATGGAGTTGAGTTTCGACTGATCAGCCGCGAACTGGAGCACCGCGGCCCAGTAGGCGTTCTTCATGTCGCCCGGCATCAGGTCGCCCGCGTCGTATTTGGCGATCTTGGTCGCGACGAGGATCTGCGCCGTCGACTTCGACAGCGGGTCGGGGTAGGTGTCCAGGCTGACCTTGTTGTTCGGCGAGATCTTGCCACCGCGCTTGACCCAGATGGCCTGGGCGTCGGCGGTCTGCAGGTACTTGAGCATCTGCCGAGCCTGCGGGGTGTCGTGGAACATCGACCACGCGTCTCCGGAGACGACGTGTGCGCCGGCGTACTGCGCGGTGATGTCCGGCAGCGGGAAGAAGTTGAAGTCGGTCACCGGCTGGAGCGCCGCGTTCGCGCTCTGGAAGAAGCTGGTGATGAACGATGCCTGGTTGTGCATGTAGCACTTGGGCGGGCTCTGGAACATCGGTGTTCCGCCGTCGCCGAAGTTGGTGGCGGCCATGTTCTTGGCGCCGCCGTAGACGTTGCTGTCCCCTGACCCGAGGATCGTGCCCCAGGTCTGCCACGCCGTCTTGATCTCCGGCGAGGTCCACTTCTGCTTGCCCTGCCACCATGCGTCGTAGACCGTCGGTCCGGCCTGGCTGAGGACGATCTCCTTGACCCAGTCGCTGCCGGGCCAACCGGACGCGGCGCCGCTTTCGAGCGCGATGCACCATGGCGTGGTGCCGCCGCTCTTGATGGTGTTTTGCAGGTTGATGAGCGAGTCCCAGCTGTTGGGGATGTTGTAGCCCTTGGCCTGGAAGTTCTTCGGGTCGTACCAGATGAGTCCCTTCAGAGAGACCCACGAATACAGCTCGTAGAGCTTGCCGTCGTTGAGCGGTTCTCCCAATGTGATCCAGCCCTGGGAGTACTGCGACTGCAGCGCGCTCATGTCCAGCACGCTGTTGAGCGCCACGACCTTGCTGGTCTTGGCGAAGTTGGTCAGCAGGGTCGGGCTCGGAGCCGCCGCGAGGTCGGGCGGGTTGCCCGCCGCCACGCGCGTGGTGAGGAGCGCGTCCTGGTCACGGCTTGCTTCGTACTGGATGGTGATGCCCGTCGAGTCCGTGAATGGCTTCATCACGGCCATGAACGAGGCCTGCTCGGCGCCGGTCCAGGTCGCCATGACCTTGACCGACCCGGCGCTCGGTGTCGAGCTGGTCCCACACGCCACGGCCGTGAGGCCGGCCACGAGCGAGAGGATCAGGCTCCGCTTGAACCACAACTGATGCATTCTCAAATCCCCCTCGAATGCTGAGCTGACGTCGTCGCTACCCCGTTATGACACATTCTATGTACCTCTCCTGATTTGCGTAATCCGGACTTTGTATCGAGCAACCGATGCAAAGCCAATTCGGGAACTCGTCGGTGACCTACGAACTGCGGTCGCTCACCTCCTTGGTCAAAGGACGCGAGGTTGACGCTCGGATCACGAGACTCGTCCCGAGCGGCGCGGGCGACTCGACCGTCCTGCCCTTCATGCGCTGGATCAGCAGGCGCGCGGCGAGGCGCCCCTTCTCGACGATCGGCTGCCGTACCGTCGTCAGCGCGGGATTGGTCCAGGCCGCGATCGGCAGGTCGTCGTAACCCACGACCGACAGGTCGTCCGGGACCTTCAAGCCGGCCGCCTGGGCCGCCGCCATCAAGCCGATGGCGGCCATGTCGCTCATGGCGAGGACCGCGGTCGGCCTCCGCCTGCCTTTCGGCAACGCCTCGAAGGCGCGCGCTCCCGCAGCCAGGGTCACTCCGGCGGTCACGGTGTAAGGCTCAGGCGCGCCCGCGCGGTCGAGGGCGGCTCGGTAGCCGGCGAGGCGTCGCGACGCCGCCGGCGTGAGACCGACCTGGGCGCGGGTCGGCGGCAGCACGATGATCGCCACCTCGCGATGCCCGAGCTCGAGGACGTGCAGCGCAGCGGCCTCCGCTCCTCCCGCGTCGTCGACGTTGACCGCCGGGTGGTTGGGTGAGGCGTCGGAGTCCACCAGCACGGCCGGGATGCCGATGCGATCGAGCATCTCGAGCGCCCTGTCGTCCGGGCCCAGGCCAAGGCTGATGAAGCCGTCGACCGACGCCTGGCGGATCGCTCCCTCGAGCGAACCGGCGAGCGGCGGTACGAGCAGCATCGTGAGGTCGTGCTCCTCGCAGAGCTCGCCGAGACCCTGGATGAGCTCGCTGGTGAAGGGGTTGGCGAAGACCGTGGAAAGGCGCTGGGGAATGAGGACGCCGATCGTCCCGCTGCGCCGCATGGAGAGGGCGCGGGCGGCCGGGTGGGGCGTGTAGCCCAGCTCGTCGGCAATGCCGAGAACGCGCTCGAGGGTCGCCTGGCCGAGCTTTTCGGGGTTGTTGAAAGCGAAGGAGACCGCGGTCTTCGAGACGCCGGCTGCGATCGCCACGTCAGCGATGGTGACCCGAGACATCCAGGCTTGACCCCAAATCAATCCCCCAACTACCCCTATCGATAAACCGCTTTAGTAAAGCGGTTTAGGGGCGATCCTAGTGTGCTTCGGCCGTTCTGTCAAGAAGCAAGTTGGGAACCCCTGTCGGGCCCCCTCCCCGGGAGGCGGCCATCTGTGCCCTTTGGGCCCATCCGATGCCGGCGATGCGACCGACTGTGCCCTTTTGGGTGGTGGGGTGGCCCCGGTGCGGTGGGGGCCCGGTCTGTGGAACACTCCGCCGGATGAAAGAGATGCCCAACCGGTTTCCCGATGGCTTCCTTTTTGGGGCCGCCGTGTCCGCCCACCAGGTCGAGGGCGGCAACGTCAACAGCGACTGGTGGTGGTGGGAGCACCTCGAGTCGACGCCGGTTCACGAGCCGTCCGGGGACGCGTGCGACTTCTACCACCGCTACCGCGAAGACATCGCTATGCTCGCCGGCATCGGGCTGAACGCGTTCCGGTTCAGCATCGAGTGGGCCCGCATCGAACCTGCGGAGGGCGAGTTTTCGCGCGCGGCGCTCGACCACTACCGCGGGGTCCTGCAGGCGTGCCGCGACAGCGGCGTGATGCCGATCGTGACGTTCCATCACTTCACGCTTCCCAGGTGGCTCCAGGACGCCGGTGGCTTCTCCTTGGATCGATTTCCGGCGCTGTTCGAGCGCTACTGCGACCGCGCCGCGGCGGCGCTCGGCGACCTGATGGGAATTGCCTGCACCATCAACGAGCCGCAGGGCCTGGGCTCGAGCGGCTACCTCCTGGGCATCAACCCGCCCGGGCACACGGACGACCGCGAGGGCGCCCAGAAGGCGGTCGACAACCTGCTCGAAGCGCACCGGATGGGCGCGGCCGCGATCCGGGCGCGATGCAGCATCCCGGTCGGCGTCACCCTGGCCATGCCCGACATCCAGTACGAGGACGGCGCCCAGCCGGGGAGCTCCTCGCTGGAGGTCGAGTCGCGTGTCATCGACTGGTTCCTGGAGCTGGCGCGCGCTGACGACTTCATCGGCGTGCAGACATACACGCGGTTTCGGATCGGGCCGGAGGGGTCGCGCAGCCCGGGGCACGACTGGAGCGACCTCACGCGCGAGGTGGATGAGACCGAGACGACGACCCAGATGGGCTACGAGGACTATCCGCAGGCCCTCGGCGCCGCGATCCGCCGGGCCGCGAAGAGCTGCCCGGGCGTCCCGGTCCTCGTCACCGAGAACGGCATCGCGACGGCGCACGACGAGCGGCGCGTGGCGTACATGGGCGCAGCGCTTCGAGAGGTGCAGGGGTGCCTGGCCGACGGCATCGACGTGCGCAGCTACCTGTACTGGTCGTGGCTGGACAACTTCGAATGGGGCTTCGGCTATGCGCCGACGTTCGGTCTCGTGTCGGTGGACCGGCAGACTTTCGCCCGGTCGCCCAAACCGAGCGCGGCGTGGCTGGGAGCAGTGGCGCGGAATCGTTCCCTTCCGTTATAGGCTGGCGTTTCGCCCCACCCGTATAGGCTGGCGTTTCGCCCCACCTGTCCGAGCTCGCTTCGCGAGCTGGGACGTCCTCCCGGCATGGCGGGGAGGTGAACGGCGCTTCGCGCCGCTTCTCCCACGCTGAGTTACTCCACTCCGGCGCTTCGCGCCGCTTCGTCGCACCCCTTTATTCAGCTTTTGGCAGCTGTGTGATTGGGCGCAGTAGGGTTGGGTCGATTTTTGGTTTTCTTTCGAAGGTCAGTAGTCCATTCCTTTCTTGCTCGACGTCCGTCAGCTGGGTGTAGCAGAAGCCCTGGATCGGGCCTGGTTCCATCAGGGCTTCGATCATCTCCTGGTAGACCTGGAGCAGGCGGTCGGGGCTCTCGGCTTCTGAATAGAAGGTGCCGCCCGCCCCCGCCAGCGCCACACCGCCGAACTCGCTCAGGATGATCGGCTCGCCTCGATAGCCGTAGCCCGGGAGGTACGGCGGGCGCGGACGGAAAGACGGGTCCAGGGCCGACTCCAAGCTTCGGTATCGAGACCGCAGCACGTCCGCCGTGGCGTAGTCGTGCAGCGTGCACAGGTCCGTCGTCGCGTGGTCCCAGCCATCGTTAGAGACGACCGGTCGCGTCGGATCCAGCTCGTGCGTCACGCGATACACCTCCTCGAGGAAGGCGGCCGGGTCCGGGCTCAAGCCGTCGCTCTCGTTGACCGGCGACCAGGCCACGATGCACGGGTGGTCGCGGTCGCGGCGGACCGCGTCCGTCCATTCCGCGATGAAGCGGCCCTCGGCCGCCGGCGAATGCTCGCGCACGCTCGGCATCTCGCCCCAGGCCAGAAAGCCCAGCCGGTCGGCCCAGTAGTGCCAGCGCGGGTCCTCGACCTTCTGATGCTTGCGCGCGCCGTTGAAGCCCATCGACTTCGCGAGCTCGATGTCGCGGCGCAGGTCGTCGCTCGACGGCGCGGTCATCAGGCCGCCTGGAAAGTAGCCCTGGTCCAGCACGAGCCGCTGGATATAAGGGGCGCCGTTCAGCCAGAAGCGGCCGTCGCGCGCCTCGACCTTGCGCAGGCCGAAGTAGCTTTCGACGTGATCGACCTCGCGACCTTCATGTGTGAGCGTGACTTGCAGGTCGTAGAGATGCGGAGCTTCGGGGCTCCAGGCGTGAATGGCCTGCAGCACGATCGTTCCGCTGCCTTTGCGCCTTCCGACCTCGCGACCATCAAAGGTCGCCAGGACGTCGATCTCACCCTCCGCGTCGACCTCGACGTCGATCGATCCGTGATCCAGGTGTGGCGTCAGCCTGATGGCTTCGATCGAGCGTGCCGGCAGCGGCTCCAGCCACACGGTCTGCCAGATGCCGGTGGTCGCCGTATAGAAGATCCCCTCGGGACTGGAGGTCCAGTGCTGCTTGCCGCGGGGGATCGTCCTGTCGGCCAGCGGATCCTCGGCGCGGACAACCACGACGTTGCCTCGACGGCCCGCGACGCGGCTGATGTCCGCCGAGAACGGCGTGTGGCCGCCTTCGTGTCGCGCCACCTCTTCCCCGTTGACCCAGACCGTCGCCCGGTAGTCGACGGCGCCGAAATGCAGGAGCAAGCGCTCCGACTCCGGGGCGTCAAACCGGCGCCGGTACCAGACCACGTCGCCGGACGATGGGTCGCCGACGCCTGACAGGGAGGACTGCGGGCAGAACGGAACGACGATCGTGCGGTCGAACGTTTCGACGCCGCCCGAGCCGAACTCCCATTCGCCGTCGAGGCTCATCCACCGCGGACGGCGGAAATTCGGGCGTGGGTACTCAGGACGTACGATCACAGAGCCAGATGCGTGCGCCAGTTGAAACCAACTCTGGTCTGTCGGCCGTGCTGCGTGGCGTCGTGGCCGACCTGCAGCACGCCTCGGGCGCGGACATCGTGTCCATCTTCCTTTACGAGGAAGCCACGCACACCTATTACGCGCCTTTCGCGACCGGCCAACCCCAGGAGAGCCTCCTCGATTCGCTCACCGACATGCGCGAGCAGCTGGCGCGCTACCTGAGTGACGCCGAGCAAGGCAAGGTGCCGGACGAGCTCGGCGTCCACCAGTACGGCTCGACGGCCTGGATCACGGTGACCCGTCAGCGGCTCATCGCGCGCGACGCGCCGTCGGAGATCGACAGCACGTTCATCCGGCGCTACCAGGTCCAGTCGACGATCGGCCTGCCGCTCCTCAACGGCGACCGCCTGCTTGGACTCGTCTATCTCAACTACCGCTCTCGGGACAAGGCGCCGGACGACGCGAAGCTGGTGGAGCTGGAACGGCGCGCGACCGCGGCGGCGGCGGTCGTCCAGTCCGTCCTCGAGGGGGCGGAGCGAACGGCGCTGGAGGGTCTTGCGCGCCTGACCGGCCTGCTGACGACTCCGGTGGGAGATTCGAGCACCAACGTCAAAGAGCTTCGCCGCCTGCTTTCCATCGCGCTCGCGGACCTGCTGATGGCCAGCAACCTCGACGGCGCGGCGATCTATCAATTCGGCTCCCAGCGCACGCACCTCGAGCTGGTCACGGCGCACCTGCGCGTCGCCGCGCCGGTGCGCATCGATCGCCCGGACCACTCCGCGAGCTGGGAGGAGGCGCTGAGCTCGACTGTCGCGGCGGCCACCGGCGAGGCCGAGCTTCACCCGGTCGCGACCTACGCGCTCGGCAGCTCTCACGAGCCGCACGGCTACCTGGTGGTGCTCAGCCGCGACCGCCTCGCGACCGTGCGCCGGGCCCCGCCGACCGACCTCATGTTGAAGGCCGGCGCCGAGCTGATCGGTGGCGCGCTCGCGAGCCAGCGCCTGATCGCGGACCTCGAGAACAGCAACCGGCTGCTCGGCGCGCTGGGCGACATGACGAGCGCGATGTTGAAGCCCGGGTCGACGCGCCACGAGGTGATCGATGCGGTGGCCGGCCACCTCACCGACGCCGAGGTGCCCGAGTTCGACTTCAACTTCGCCACCGTATATCTGCTCGAAGCATCCGAGGACGACGGGCTGGTCGTGAAGATGGCGGCCGGCGCCGCAACCATGGCCGCCATCGACGCCGCCGAGACGTCCCGGCCGGCCGGCGGCTCACGGCAGACTCACTCTCGCGTCCCCCGCTGGGCGCTCGACGAGGACCGGCCGCTCGCCAGTGACGACGTGCTCGTGCACGTGGCGCACACCTGGCAGCCGGTGATCGTCGGGCCGTTCCCGGCGGGTGATCGCTCGGCCGTCATCACCGGCGGCATACCGGTGCCGGCGACGTGGGCCGAGGTGCCGGTCGTCCGAGCCGACGGCACGATCCTGGGTCACGTGCTCGCGTGCTTGATCGGCGAGAAGGAGCGTGCGCGCTCCGACGATGCTCCACCGTTCACGCTCGCCGGCGAGGTTTTCGAAAAGGGCGGCCACAAGGACCTGATCCGGATCTTCCTGCCCTTCGGCACCGACCAGACCAGGCGCGCGAGCGGCGTGCTCGAGGTGGGCTACCACCGTTCCTTCGAGCGGCGGCCCGACTGGGGACAGGTGGAAGCCCTGCGCGCCGCGGCCGCACAGATCGCGGCGGCGGTCGAGACGGCTCGCCTCTACGAGGACGCCCAGCGGCACGCCGAGCAGCTCGAGCTCGTGGCCGAAATCAGCAAGGCCATCGCAAGCTCGATCGACCTCGACCAGACTCTGAGGCTCGTCGCTCAGAACCTGGCGCGGCTCGTGAACGCGTCTCTGTGCCAGATCGCGCTGCTCGAGGAGGACCGCGAGGGTTGGTACGGCGCCGCCGCCTCAGGCCTCGAGGAACCCTGGCGCCGCCAGCACGCCGAGCGCACGCAGCCGTCGTTCATCTTCGATGTGCTCGACAGCGGCAAGCCCGTGGTGATCGACGACACGGCGGCCTCGAGCCAGGTCGACCCGGCCTACCTGCGCGCGTTCGGCGTGCGATCGCTGATGGCGCTGCCGCTGGTCGCGGACGACCAGCCGATCGGGGCCGCCATCCTGGCCGAGCGCGATCGCCATCGCGCCTTCACGACCGAAGAGGTGCAGCGCGCGCAATCGCTGGCGCTGCAGGCGGCGGTCGCGATCAAGAACGCACGGCTCCATGCGCTCGCCGAGGAGGAACGGCACCTGCAGAAGGATTTCGTCCTCATCGGGTTCGGGCAGTGGGGACAGAAGGCTTACCAGCACCTGCTCACCCTGAAGCAGTTCTTCAACTTCAGGACGCATGTAGTGGAGCAGGACGCTCCAGGCGCCCGCGATCGGCTCGGCGTCAAGGAAGAAGAGGTGCGCTCCCACGGCGACTCCTTCTACTGGGACAGCCATGGATCGCCGGCGCACGACCAGCTCGAACGCGAGCTCGAGTCGAGCTCGTACGTCATCACGTACATCGCGACGCCTGCCGCCACCCACCTGCCGACGCTGAAGCTTTTTTACGACCTCAGCGACGTGGTCCTGATCGAAAAACCACTGGGCGCTCCGCCCGAGGAATATCGCGAGTTCCTGGAGACCGCGACCGGCGGGGTCGAGATCGTCGCGGCGGACCACTATTACTTCAAGCTCGAGGTTCGCCTGCTGCAGATGCTCCTGACCGAGGAGCGAACGCTGCGCAACTTCCTCGACACCGTCGAGGAGATCCGGATCGAGATCCTGGAGGAGCAGCCCCTTGTTGGAGCCGCGGCTGATATCGGCGTCATCGCGGACCTCATCCCGCATGCGTTCGCGATCATCTCCTTGCTCACCGCGATCGACCGGATCAAGCTCGACGCCGAGTCGCCCCTGCTGGTGGGCCGGCACGAGGGGCTGACCGGCCAGCGCGAGAGCTACGCGCGCATGAACGCGAGCTTTCATCACCAGGGCCGGCCCGTGAAGCTGGTGATCGACGTGGGCAAGGGGGCTGACAACGCCAAGTGGATCAAGCTCAGCGGCGAGCGGAGGGCCGCGGGACGGAGCCCGAGCTACAAGTTCGACTTCGGCAAGGGCGAGGCGATCGATGCCACGCAAGCGACGGTGCGCGCGGCGGTGCGCAGGATTCGCGAGCCCGGCGTGCCCGACAACGCGCACCTGAACATGCTGCGGCACGTGATCGAGAAGCGCCATCCGGCGGTGGGGATTCTCTCGATTCGGGAGGCGATCCGCGCCAACCAGCGCGTTCGCGAGCTCGAGGCGATGGCGGTCGGTTTGCTCGCGCGCGGCGAGTGGACGAGCTATGCGGTCGGCACGCGGCCGGTCTTCGAGGCGGGGGTCAAGCAGCCGGCTCTCCCCTAACTACAACTTCTCTCTGTAGTACGACTCGTCGATTGCTCTTTCGTAGACCGATTGGTAGCCATCTGCCATCTGGGCCGGACCGAAGCGGAGCCCGGCGCGTTCAACGCAACGCTCCAGGTCGATGTTGCCAATGCGTGAGTAAGCCTCGACCAAGCCGTCCACGTCATTTGCCAGAAAGCCGGTGACGCCAGGTTCGACGATCTCGGTGGCGGCGCCGCGCGCCATCGCCAGGACTGGGGTGCCGCTGACCATCGCCTCGACCATCGCGATGCCGAAGGGCTCCTCCCACTGGATGGGAAAGAGCATCGCGCGCGCGCGTCCCAGCAGCTGCTGTTTCTCCTCACCCACGACGTTTTCGTGCCAGGTCACGCCATTGCCCAGGTGAGGCTTGATTTCGCGCTCGAAGTATTCACAAGCGTCCTGGTCCACCTTGCCGGCCAGGACAAGCGGCACTCCGAGCCGGCGCGCCACCTCGATCGCTATGTGCTGTCCCTTCGTGGGCGAGATCCGCGCAAGCTGGAAGAGAAAGTTGTGCTTCTCGGCGTGGTTTGTGACGGGCCTGTAATCCGCCGGATCCACGGCGTTGTAAACGACGCGCCGCCAGTCGACACCGGCGACCAGCGCCTGCTGGGCGTTGCTGATTGCGACGAGATGAATGCGGTGGTCCACCGCGCCGAGAAACTCACCTTCGGCCTCGGTCAGGTCGCCGTGAAGCGTCGCGACCACGGGAGTTTGCGGTCGGGTGGTCGCCGCCAGCATGATCCCTGGGATTCCCGAGTGATCGTGAACCACGTCGAAGGCGCGCCTGCGGACCAGCTCATAAGCCCGATACAGAAAGAGGCTCTCGCGGGGAACCTGGTCTCGGGTCCCAAGCTGGCCGGACCAGCTCTCCGGCGCAATGGCGATCGTCTCAAAGGGGCCCTTGGAGCCTTGCTGCCCGATCACGCTGACCTCGTGACCGCGAAGCTGCAGCTCGCGCGCAAGCTGGTAGGCCATGAGCTCGATTCCCCCGTATCCGACCGGCGGCACCGGGTACCACGGGCTCACGATCATCGCTATGCGGCGGCGTTCCACATCCTTAAAACACCCGGTGGGCGCGCGTCACCCTAGATCGAGCCAGGGGGGCACCCCGCGGACGATCTCTAGACCGGGCGTGCCGCCGGCGTCCACCGAACAGGTGCCGTCCTCGCGGCGCTGCACGCTCAGGCGCAGCTTGTGAGCGCCCAGCCGCAGGTTGCTGAGCTCGAAGCTGGGGCACCACGGGGGAAGCGCGGGATCGAGGTAGACGCGGCCGGCGGGCAGATCCGGCTCGACGCCGAGGAGGATTCGTACCATCTGCACCACGCAGCCGGCCGACCAGGCCTGCGGCACGTTGGCCATGCGGTAAGGCACCGGCACGGCGAACTCCTTCTTGGGTAGGCCGGCGAACAGCTCCGGCATCTGGATGTCCTCGAAGCACATCACGGCCGAGAGCACACCGTCGAGCAGGGTCCAGGCCTCCTCGACCAGGCCGTACCGGCGGAGTCCCGCGGCCGCGATGACGGTGTCGTGGGGCCAGACCGAGCCGCGCTGATAGGAGTGGGGGTCGTAGGAAGGGTGCTGGTCTGAGAGCACGCGCAAGCCCCAGCCGGTGAACAGGTCGGGCTCCAGCAAGCGCCGGCCAGCGATCCGACCTCGCTCGGTATCGAGGATCCCCATCCACAGGCAGTGGCCGGGGTTCGAGACCACGGTGCTCACCGGTTTTTTCTTGCCGTCGAGCAGGAACGCGAGCTCTCCCCCATTCGACTCGAGCCAGAAGGACTTCCGGAACTTCTCGCGGAGCTCCGCAGCCTCCTGCAGGAGCTCCTGGGCCCGCTTCTGGTCGCCCCAGGCCTCGAAGAGGGCCGCCATATTGCGCTTCGCGCCGTAGACGTAGGCCTGCAGCTCGGACATCGCGATGGGCAGCTCTGGAAAAGCGCCGACCTCGTCGAGCACGCCGTCATGCGCATCGCGCCAGGATTGGTTGCGATAACCGCGCGGGGTGCGCCGACCGTATTCCTGGAAACCGTCGCCGTCGCGGTCGCCGTGCTTGTCGATCCACTCCAGGCAGCGTTCCGCGACCGGCTTGAACGGCAGGAGCGCCGCGGCGTCGCCGACCCAGCGATATTGCTCGGCCAGCAGCAGCAGATATAAAGGAGTGGCGTCGGCCGTGCCGTAGTAAGGGCGGTGGGGCACGATCCCGAAGTGGGCCCACTCCCCGACGCGGAGCTCGTGGGGGATCTTGCCGGGCTCGGCGTCTCGCTCCGGGTCGTCAACGTCAGACTGCCATCTCGCGAGGTTCTCCAGGGTCCCGATGGCCACCTCGGGCTGCGCGATCATCGCCTGCATCGAGGCGATCTCCGAGTCGCGGCCGAAGAGCGCCATGAACCACGGCAGGCCGGCAGCCGGCATCCAGTGGTCGTTGGAGGCGGAGTCCTGCTCGTGCAGCCGGAGCGCGGCCAGGTCCTCGATCGCCCGCTCGTACGCGAACTTCAGCCTGAGGTCGGCGGGTTCGATGCGGGAGACCGAGATTTGCCAGCTGCGCGCATCCAACATCGGATCAGCCTCGGCGGCATCGAGCGCGCATCGCTCGGCCAGCGGAGGCAGCTGGCTGTCGTGTGTCAGGAGGTCGTACTGAAGGCACAGGCGCCATTCCTGGCCCGGCACCAGGTCGACCGGGATCCGCAGAGACCCGTTCGCGTAGGTGATCCCGGCCCCGGCGGTGAGCGCACGGACGAGGCAGCGCCGGACGAAATCCTTGTTTTGGTAGCGCGCCTCTAGGCTGTTGGGCCCAACCCACCACGTGTTCAGGTCGGCCCGGCGCTGCCACTGCTGCTGGCGCACCTCGAAGAGGTCCGCGAAATCGCTCTCGAGCGCGATCTCCAGGAGCACGGTGAGCGATGTCCGGCCATACGTGTGAAGGGCCAGGTCCTCGTGCAGCTGGTGGCCGCCCACCAGGCGGTCGAGGGTGATCGCCACGCGGGCATCGCGCATGTCGCCCTCGAAGCCCGCCACGTTGTCGGCGATCATGTGCCAGCGCGCGTGCCGGAAAGAGAGGCGGACCGAGGCCACCGATTCCGGGCGCCGGCCGTTCAGGCGCAGCTCGTGGCGGGACAGAAAGCGGGTGTCCGAGGCATACAGGCCATAGTCGTGAGCGTCAAGCGGGATCGACCCTTGCTGGTCGGTGACCAGGAAGGTGGCGCCGTGGTTGATCTTGACCGACGGGTGCGCGTGGACGGCTGAGATCAGCGTCCGCCAAGGCGACCAGCTGGACTCGCCGTCGAGCGAGATGTGACCCGGCGCCGCCCGGGGCCGCACGGGTTTGGCGCTGGGCGGGGGGGCTTCTTCCTTCATCGAGACACGGCTTACGTTAGCCACCCGCCGGGTGGCGACGCAAACCTCGATTTCGCTAAAAAAGCGAGTGGACTTCTCAGGAAGCGTGAAGGTCGTTCCCTTAGTGGCTTGATTTCCGTACCTGGCTTTGACACAGTTAGGCCGTTTCGAGAGGTGTCCGGCTACACCTCGATTCGGGTGCTTACAGCTTTAAAGGGTGGAGTGGAACATGGGTAGGGGCGCACATCGCCGGTTGTCTTTGACGTGGGCTTTGGCCCTCGCCGCGGGTTTCAGCATTCTGGCGGCGATGGGCGGCGCGGCCGCCACAGGTGACGACGGCGGGCAGACCGTGCCTCGGTTTGCCAAGATCGATGCAAGTCTTCTCGAGACCAACGGGGCGACCCCGGCCTTCGTGCCGGCGTCGCTGAGCGACACCCCCGTCTCGGTGGTGCTGGAGATGGCCGGCGCCCCAGTCGCAGTCGTCGATGCTGACGCCCAGGCGCGCGGCCAGGGGCTGTCGGAACCTGACAAGCACGCGATCCGGCAGCAGCTCAAGGCGCGGCAGGATGCGCTTCAGGACGGGCTGACAGGCGCCGGCGCGTCGGTCGTCGGCCAGATGCAGGACGCCTACAACGGCATCCAGGTCATCGTCCCGCAGAGGAACCTGACCCAGCTCGCGGGCCTCCCCGGCGTCATCGCGGTGCACGCCACGCAAGTCTTCAACCCCTCCAACGTCAACGGCGTGCCGTTCGTAGGAGCGCCCACGGCGTGGGGCAACTTCTCGGTGACGGGCGCCGGCGTGAAGGTCGCCGTCATCGACACCGGCATCGACTACACGCACGCCGACTTCGGCGGTCCAGGCACGACAGCAGCCTGGAACGCCGCCAAGGCGGCCAGCACGGCTCCGGCCGACCCGAGCCTCTTCGGGCCCGCGGCGCCGAAGGTCAAGGGGGGCTTCGACTTCGTGGGCGACGCCTACAACGCCAACATCCGTGGCTCGGTGCCCATGCCTGATACGAACCCGCTCGATTGCAACGGTCACGGATCGCATACCGCCGGCACGGCCGCCGGCTTTGGCGTGCTGAGTGACGGCACCACCTTCCACGGCCCGTACAACTCGACGACCATCGCGTCCCACTCCTGGAACGTCGGCCCGGGCGTCGCCCCGGGAGCCGACATCTACGCATACCGCGTGTTCGGTTGCTCGGGCTCGAGCAACATCGTCGCGCTGGCGATCAACCGGGCTGTGGCCGATGGCGTAAACGTCATCAGCATGTCGCTCGGCTCTGACCTCGGCGGCACGGACGACCCGACGTCGGTGGCCGCGCAGAACGCTTTTAACGCGGGCATTGCGGTGGTCGCGTCAGCCGGCAACGCCGGAGGCAACGCGTACATGGTCGGTTCGCCGAGCACGGCCAACGGCGTCCTCTCGGTGGCCGCCATCGACGGCAGCGTCCCGACCTACCCAGGCGCGATCCTCAATCTGACGAAGCCCTCGGCCACTGCCGTATCGGCGATCGACGCCAACGCCGCCGCCCTCCCTTCAGGTTCGTTCCCCGTGAAGGTCCTGCGGAACGCCACCGGCGGCATCTCACTCGGCTGCAACAAGGCTGAATATGCCGGCACCGCCGGCATGGTCGTGGTCACCGCAAGGGGTACCTGCGCCCGCGTCGCGCGGGCGGTCTTCGGCGACGAGGCAGGCGACGCCGCCGTCGTCATGGTCAACAACACAGCGGGGCTTCCCCCTTTCGAGGGCAAGATCACCTCCAACCCGGACACCGGGGAGCAGCACACCGTAACCATCCCGTTCCTGGGCGTTGGGAGTGGGGACGGGGCTGCACTGCTGGCGGCTGACGGCGGTTCGGTGACGCTCACCGCAACCACGGTGCCGAACACCGGCTACAAGAAGGCCGCCAGCTTCACATCGGGCGGCCCGCGCAACCCCGACTCGGCGCCCAAGCCTGACGTGATGGCGCCCGGCGTGAGCGTCGCCTCAGTAGGGATGGGCACCGGGACCCAAGCAGCGGTGATGTCCGGAACTTCCATGGCCTGCCCGATGACCGCCGGCATCGCCGCGCTGGTCAAGCAGCAGCATCCGGGCTGGAACGGGGCTCAGATCAAGGCCGCGATCATGAACACGGCCGACCCGTCCAAGAACCTCCTCTACAACAGCCGGCTCGCGGGCACTGGCGTGGTCCAGGCCCAGAACGCCGTCGACTCGACGGTGCTGGCCACGACTGCCGACTCCCTCGATTCCATCAAGTTCGGCTACGTGCCGGGCGCCGGCGACTACACCGCCAACGTGACGTTCTCGTTGACGAACAACGGAGCGTCGACTGCCACGTACAACCTCAGCCTCGCACCAAACAGCTCTCTGCGCGGCGCGATCATCACTTTCTCTCCCGCGAGCGTCTCGGTGGCGGCAGGCGCGACGTCCCCCGTCCAGGTCTCGCTCTCTATGCCAGCTGCGGCATTCGCCGCGCTTCCGTCAGATGACACTTTCGGCGGTCTCGGACCCGGCGCGCTGATAACCGTTCGCGGTGACGTCGTCGCGACGCCCGCCGCCGGACACGCCACCGACCAGCAGACGCTTCGGTTGCCTTTCATGCTCGTTCCGCGCGGCCTCTCGAACGTGGTCGCGGGCGCCCCGGGCGACTTCTCCAACATTTCCGCTGCCCCGGGCACGCCCGGCCACACGATCAGCGCAACCCTGCCGATCAGCAACACAGGCATCCACGGCGGAACCGCCGATCTCTACGCATGGGGCATCCACGCAGCCATGGGCAACGGGCAGCCGAACAACATACGAGACGTCGGAGTCCAGGTTGTGCCGGCAGCGCCGTTGGGCGGAACCGCCAACGACCGCGGCCTCGTCTTCCTGATCAACACTTGGGGCCAGTCGGCCAACCAATCCGTGAACGAGTTCGACATTCTCATCGACACCAACGGCGATGGGATCCCCGACTTCGTCGTGGTGGGAGCAGACCTCGGCCGGGTCCTGACAGGGTCTTTCAACGGTGTGTTCGCGGCGTTCACGATCAACGCCAAAACAGGGGCGATCGTCGACTCTTTTCTCGCCGACGCCCCAATGAACGGGTCAACGATCGAGCTGCCAACCCTCGCCAGCGACCTGGGCCTTTCCCAGAGGGCCAACGGCGTCGGCACCGTCAAGAAGCAGGGTTTCACCTACAGCGTCAACGCGTTCTCGATCGTGCCGGGTGGCATGCCCGACCGCACGGGCTCCGCTTCGATCAACCCGTTCAGCCCGTCGGTCTCGAGCGGCGACTTTGCAACGCTGACCCCGGGCGCGTCCACGTCCTTCACGCTGACGGTCGACACCGACCAGCAGAAGGCCCAGCCCGCACTCGGGTGGCTGGTCGCCTCAATCGACGATGCGAACGGCGCCCCTCAGGCCGATGAGGTGCCACTCCCGGCCAAATAATCCTTTGGGACAACTAGAAAGGCCGGGCTTCGCGCCCGGCTTTTTTAATGTCTTCTGCCAATTGCGGTAGGTACGGCCGAGCGCGGCATCCTGCATTTGCGGTGGCCTCGAGGGGGGCCTGGGTACTGACATCGCTGTGTGGGTTGTACCGGTTGTGAGATTGACGATCTATTTCGCGCCGCTCGGAGAAGGGGCGGCCATGTTTGCGGCATCGAACGTTCCGGAAGGGCTGGGCGGCGGAGGTGCGACCGATGAAGATCCGATCCGCATCCTCATCGTCGAGGATCACCGGGTGGTGGCCGAAGGGCTGGCCGCGCTGATCAACCACCAGACCGACATGAAGGTGGTCGGCGGAGCGAGCTCGGTCGCCGAATGCGTCGCTGCCGCAACCGAGCTGGGGCCGGATGTCGTGCTGCTCGACTTCCGCCTACCCGACGGGACGGGCGCGGATGCCGCGGCGGCGATACGCGAGATCAGGCCGGAGGCCAAGATGATCTTCCTCACGCGCGAAGACAGCGACGCGGCCCGCTTTGCCGCCGTGCAGTCCGGGGCGAGCGCGTTCATCCACAAATCGCGGGCCGCCTCAGAGGTCGTGGACGCCATCCGCGACGTGGCTCGCGGCCGGATGCTCATCACGCCGCGGACCATCGCCACTCTGCTGTCGAAGCGCCGCGCGATCGACGCCCAGCTCGACAGCCTGACCGTGCGTGAGAAGGAAGTCCTGCAGCTCCTTGCGGAGGGCCTCCCGAGCCGCGGAGTCGCCCTCAGACTTGGGATCAGCTACACGACGGTTCGGACGCACATACGCAGCCTGGGCAGCAAGCTCGGCGTCCATTCGAAATTGGAAGCGATCGTCAAGGCGCGCGAGCTCGGCCTGATCAGGTAGATTTCTCGGCCGCCGGCTTGCGGGATCGAGAGCGGGGGGCTCTCTTGGCCCGATGCGGTAAGTACGAGCGGTCACCGATCCACTCCGCGGGCGGAACCACGAGCCACTGGGCCATCTGGTTGAGCGGGCTCGCGTACTTCGAACGGAGCTCCGCGAACTGCTTCCACCCCACCTCGGTGTCGCGTACGTGATAGCCGGCTTTGATGAGCCGCTCGACCGCCACGCTGTATTCGGCGCGTTCGACGATCCCGTCCTCGGCGCCCTTCAAACCGAAGATCCAGCTGAAATCCTCGACCAGGTGGTTCCCGACCCGCAACATCAGGTGCGCCGGGCCCTCCGAGTCGTCTTCGACGGTGCTGGTGATCAGGACGGCGGCATCCATCACGGCGCCGAAGGAGTTGATCCACGCCTCGTTGTCGTGGCTGGACCGGAAGTAGACGAGCAGCGGATATGCGAGATGGCTTTCCAGCACCATGGCCGACCACGCGCGCCAGTCGTCGAAGGTCTGCTTGAGCTCAGGGCGCATTCCATGCTTGGCCGCGTTCTCGAGGATTTGAACGCCGGATGGCGGTGCACCGGCAAGCGCATCCAGCGATACGACCATCACCTCGCGATCGCGAAACGACTCGTACAGCGAGAACAGGAGCGTGATCACCAACGCGGCGAGAGCAACGCCGGTCGCGCTCTCCGCGATGATCACCGCGCGTGCCAGGCCCCCCTCCGGCACGAAGTCGCCGTAGCTGAGCGGGACGAGAGTGGTCGCCGAGATGTAGATCGAGGTCACGAGATCTTGAGGCGAAGGACGGAACTCATCGGCCAGGCCGTCGATGAGGAGGCCATAGCCGAGGACCAGCGCGATCGCCCACTCGACGAACAGCGAGATGAGCGCGATCGGGGCAAATGCCGCGAGGCGGGACTCGCTGCGGTCGATTCGCGAGCTCCGCTGGCTCACCCAGCGCCAGATGCGCCACATCGGCCTCACCACGCGCCGCGCCAGCTGGACCTTGTTCACGGCCGGGCGGGGGAGCACCACCGTCTGGAACAGGTCGTAAAAGACGATGAGGACGAGGATCAGCCCGACGACGGACCCCATCTGCGCCACGGTCATACCGGGGATCGTAGGAGAATCAGAGAAATGAGCAATCCCGTCTTCGAGGCAGTACGCACCGTTCTCGCGGTTCGGGAGTACCAGGACAAGTCGATCCCGGCCGACGTGCTGGGTCGCATCGTCGAAGCGGGCCACCTCTCCGCGAGCGCGAGCAACGTCCAGCCGTGGCAATTCGTGGTCGTGACCGACCGCACGGGCCTGCGGGAGCTGGGACGTCTCGTGGCGCATGGCCCATACATCGCGGGCGCGGCGGCCGCGATCGTGGTCGCGATCGAGAAGGCGAACCACCTCGCCGTCTCGGACGCCAGCCGCGCCATCCAGTCGATGATCCTTGTCGCCTGGGGCGACGGGGTCGGTTCCAACTGGACTGGCTTCCGCGAGCTGGAAGGCGTGCGCGAAAAGGTGGGGCTGCCGGACAAGTACGAGGTGCTGGCCGTCGTGCCGTTCGGCTATGCGAAGCGGAAGATCGGGCTGGGCAAGAAGAAGCGCAAGCCGCTGGCCGAAGTGGCGTCCGCCGAGCGATACGGCAATCCATTCAAGGTGTGAGGGGAGACTGAATGCAGGAACGGAGCGAGGAGCAAATCATCAGCCGGCTGTTCGAGTTGGAGAATGGCGGTCAGGCGGAGCGGCGCGCGGAGCTCAGTGACGAGCGATTTCTCTCGCTCATCCACGATCCCGACCGCGCTGTTGCCTACGTCTTCCAGCACGGCACGGATGAGACGGAAGGCGCGGAGGTGCCCCCGGGCACCGAGTTCTGGGAGTACCCGACGCTGGACGAGGCCTCCCGCGCCTACGACCAGCTGCTGGCGGAATCCGGCAAAGCCGGCGAGGTTGTAGAGGTGGATTCAGACGAAGGCATCGGGGATTCGGAAACCGACGGGGCCGAGGTGCGGGACAGGTACTCGGCCAGCGACGAGGACCTGCAGATCGACACCGAAGAGGTCGAGGACTCGGGCGAGGTCTCCTGAAGCCCTAGGGCCGATTCCGCCAAAAGGGCACACTTGGCCGCGGCTCCGCTCTGGATGGTGCCAAAAGGGCGCATCTGGCGTGCTTAAGGGCGGGGTCGCTCAGCGCCACGGGCCTCGGCCGCGGCGGAGCAGCATCAGAACGCCGAGCAGAATCAGGAGACTCGGCCACAGCACGTCGCCCCTCAACCAACCGAGCAGGCCTAGGTTCCGGAGCAGGTAGTAGGCGCCGATCAGGACCAGCGCGGCCCCCCAGAACCACGGCCACACACCGCCGCCGCCCCAGGCCCACGGGCCGTACCAGCCACCGGGCCAGGGACCGTTCATGCGCTGCTGATGACGCCAGGCCCGCCACTCCTCGCGTGAGGCACCGGGCCCGGGCGGGCTCGGCTGGTGCGGGCCGGGCGGAGGAGGCGGATTGCTCGGGGGCTCGGCGGCCATCAGGGCGATGCTACGCCTAGATTTGAGGCAAGGTGCCTGAGGGAGACACGATCCGGCGTACGGCGGACCGGCTGCGGCCGCGGCTGGCCGGCAAACGGGTCACGCGAGCGGCCCCAGAGAAATTTCAGCGCCTGGTAGGTTCTACCGTCACCGACGTTTCGCCCAATGGAAAGCATCTCCTCGTCCATTTCGACAACGGCCTCGTCCTGCACACCCACATGCGCATGACCGGCTCCTGGCACGTCTACCAGCCAGGCGAACCGTGGCGCAGACCCGCACACCTGGCCAGGGTCGTGCTGGAGAACGAGGACACCGTGGCGGTTCTCTTCAATGCACCCATCGCGGAGCTGCGACGGGAAAAGGTGCTCGAGCACGACCTTGCGCACCTCGGCCCAGACATCCTTGGCGCGGAGCTCAACCTCGATGAAGTCCTCAAGCGGGCGCGAAAAGCGGAGCGGCAGGCGCTCGGCGAGCTGCTGCTCAACCAGCGGGTGGCGGCGGGTATCGGCAACATCTACAAATGCGAGTCGCTGTGGCGGCTCAGGCTGGATCCGTGGATGCCGGCGAGCTCACTTGATGACGAGGCCCTCGGCAGGTTGTACCTGACAGCGCGGACGCTGATGCTGGGTGCTCTCAAAAAGCGGCCGCCGATTGCGGTTCACGGCAAGGCCGGCCGGTCCTGTCCGCGTTGCTGGCGGCGAATCGCATGCCGCTACCAGGGCGACCCGCCGCGCTTCACGTACTACTGCCCGAAGTGCCAGCAGTCAACTCCTGGGTTGAATTAGACGTTCCCCGACACTGAAATCAACGAGCGTTAGACGACGGCCAATGCAAGCCGAACCGCCCCACCCGGGCGCCGCAAGCGGCGCCCGACCTCCCCACGGGGTGGGGAGGTAAAGGGGCCGGACGTGCCGGCCCCTACCGAACCGTCAATTGTTAGGACGCGTTGACCGCGCCGATCCAGGTGCTCCAGTTGCGCCCGAACTGCGGCGGGGTCGTGCGACCCGCATACAGGTTGGCGTACTGGCTCGAGAACCAGATGTGGCCCGCGCCGTCGAAAGACGTGGCCTCGTAGTCACCCCAGCGGCAGACCGGAATTGCGCCGCCGCAGAGCTCGGGCCGGTAGGACGACTCGCCGGCCTTGAGCAGAACTCCGGGACCGGTGAAGTTCGCAGCGCCGGACGCCTTGGTGATGTACCGGATCTCAGGAAACGTCGTGCTGCTCATGTGGTCAAAGACCATCGTCACATTGCCCTGCGCGTCCGGCATCTCGGCGCCGAACGTGGCTGAGCCGTCGCCCTGGAAGTTGTAGTAGCCGCTGGTCGCTTCACCGGCGCTCAAGTTGATGTGGGCCCACTCGATGCCGGGGACGAGCTGTGTGTCGTTTTGAATCGCGGTGTCCCACGTGGCGTAGAGGACGCCGTTGCGGATGACTGGAGTCCCGGTGATCCGGAGGTCGAGCGAGTCGACGCACTGGGCGCAGCTGGGCTGCGTCTGCGGTGGAGCGAGGAGAAACGGGCTGGTCACCACGTACGATCCGGTCAGCGTGGGCGCGGGCCCACCGCTGTCGTGAGCGATTGGATTGGACATCTTCCACATGACCAGCCCGCTGCAGGCCTGGTTCATGCCGCCGCCCGCGAACCCGCAGAGGTGACCGTTGTTGAGGTCGGGGCCGTCGATCGTGTCGACAAACGTTTCAGCGGCTCCGGCGCTCGAGTCGATGTTGAGCGCCGGCTGGACCGTGTCGGCGATAAAGGGGCTCCCGAACTTGTTGGTGCCTGGCCCGAAGCCCAGCATGTTGAAGAACGCGTCAGGCGTGAAGTTGGCCTTGCCCTGCTCCATCTGAGCCTTGTTCGCCTCGAAGAGCTCGGCGTAGAAGCCGCCGTTGAGGCCGGTGCTCGGGCCGAACATGTTCGCTGAGACGTAAAAGCCCTGGCCGTTGACGCCGATCTGCGTGTAGTCGTTGGCGAACTGGCCGTCCAGCGAAGTGTTGAACTCGTACACGTTCCACTTGCCGTTGGGGTCACCGGTCTGGCTCACCGCCACCCAGAAGACCGACACGAACGGACAGGCGGGCGCAATGCCGAGCGCGTTCTCGACCTGCAGCATGGCCGCCCAGTACCGACCGTCGACCGGGTCGTAGAGGGCGCGAGGGTCGCTCAGGAACGGCTGGTTGTTGTGAGCCGCGTCGCAGTTGTTGGGCTCGTTTGCAGCGCCGAAGAAGTTCTGCGCGCTGACCGGCCACCCAGGCTGGATGTGACCGGAGGTGTCGTACACCGCCCACTGCGTGTTGACGCCCTGCAGGGCGAAGCTCGGTCCCGCGGCCAGCGCCATGTCCGGAGGGTTGCAGCCAACCAGGAAGTAGTGACAGGTCGTCGCCGAGGAGACCTGACCGGCGAAGCTCGAGCTCGTCGCCGGGGTGCCGGAGCTGGTCTGAGACGCCGACGCGGCGCCGCTCGCCTGCACACCACCGGACGCGTGGTTGGCGTTGCGACCGGGGTCGCCCTTGGGCGACAGCGTGGACGCGCCGGGCTTCCCACCATCGCTCGCGGAATCGCCCTGGTTCGCCGCACCACCTGAGGTGGCGCCACCAGCCAAAGATGTGCCGCGGCCGGCCGGCGTGATCGCGTAGTTCTTGACGATCGAAAGGGTTGCCGACTGCGATGTGAACGAAACCGATGCACGACCGGACGTGGTGGCTGCCGCCGCACCGGCGGTGGACACCGCCACCCCTAGCGCCGCGACCAACGAAATGGACGAAGCTACCGCGAGCAAACGTCTGAGCACGCTTACACCCCCCATGTGTATCCATGACGCCGGATGGAACGTCCGGATATTAGTCCGCGCTCGGCGCGCGAGGCAAGTTCCCCGATGGGTGCCCCCCTCGCTATCCAGATGGTGCCGGCTGGGCGGGTTTGAAGTTGCGTCGTCCCCACCCGGCGCTATACCCCACAAAGTCAGAGGCTGCGCCGTGACTTCGGGGGGCCCCTAGAGCGCGCCGACCTCCCCACACGGTGGGGAGGTGAATGGGTTCCAGTCGGCTTGACGCGGCCTTAAGGCGGCGGCTCTTGTCCCATAACTGGCCCCCAACGCGTTCTACCTCTTCGGCGGCGCGGCGGCTACCCCCGCCGCGCCAACCCGAGGTCCCACCAGGCCGCCTATCATCCCCAGCGTGAAAAGCGCGACCCTACCTGTCGCCATCGTCACTGGCGCGGGTAGCCCGCGCGGCATTGGTTTTGCGATCGCCCGGCGGCTGCACGGCGCCGGTTTTCACGTCGCGATCGCGTCGACCACGGAGCGGATCCACGAGCGCGCACGCGAGCTCGACCCGTCGGGTGAGCGGGTGTCAGGGTTCGTCGCCGATCTGACCGACGAAGCGGCCGCGCAAGGGTTGGTCGAATCGGTCTTGCAGGCTCTGGGGCGAATTGATGCGCTGGTCAACAACGCAGGTCTCGCGCAAACCGGCAAGCCCCTCGAGGAGACATCACTTCAGGAGACTTCATATGCCGCCTGGCAGCACCAGATCGCGATCACGCTCAACACCGCTTTCCTGATGACGCGCGCGGTGCTTCCGGGCATGGTGGCTCGAAAGTACGGACGGATCGTGAACGTGTCGTCGGTCACCGGTCCGCTCGTGAGCAATCGCGGGTCGGCCGCCTACAGCGCGGCCAAGGCCGCGATGGACGGAATGATGCGTGCGGTCGCAATTGAGACGGCGGCCGACGGAATCACGATCAATGCGGTCGCTCCCGGATGGATCGCAACCGGTTCCTCGAGCGAAGACGAGCTGGTTGCGGCGCGCTACACACCGATCGGGCGGGCCGGCACGCCGGACGAGGTGGCGGCTGCGGTCGCCTTCCTTGCCTCCCCTGATGCGTCGTACATCACGGGGCAGTCATTGGTGGTCGACGGCGGGAACATCCTGCAGGAGGCGAAAGGGCCTTAGCTGACCAGCTCGTTTACCGCGCTTGCGAATGCCTTGTGGTGTTTTTCAACGTCTGACTCTGTGGTGGCCGGGCACATCAGGGCCATGTTGTGGAATGGTGTCATCAGGACTTCGCGGTTCGCCAGGTAGACGTGCAGGAAGTCGTCCAGCTCGGGGTCTGAGGCTGCGTTCGACTCGCCACCGTTGGACGGCGCCGGCCTGCTGAACCGATATTCGGAACGCGCGCCCAGCCGGCTGATCGACCATGGAAGCTCGTGGCGGTCGATGATGCTCTGGACACCCTTGGCAAACCGGGCAGAGAGCGCTGCCATGGCCTCAAATGCCTCATCGGTCAGGACGTGCTCGAGGGTGGCTCGCATTGCCGCCACGGACAGAGCGTTGCCGGCCAGCGTCCCCCCCACGCCACCCACGTCGACCAGATCCAGGTCGTCCCGGCGCGAGATCTTGTGGGCGAGCTCATCCGACAGGCCGTAAGCGCCCGTGGGAATGCCGCCGGCGATCGCCTTGCCGATCGTGAGCATGTCCGGCGCGAGACCCCATGCCTTCGTGCACCCGCCGGGTCCCGCGGAGAACGTGTGGGTTTCGTCGTTGATGAGAAGGCTTCCGTATTTGCGGGTCAGCTCGCGCACTCCGGCGAGGTAGCCGTCCGCCGGCAGCACGATCCCTATGTTGGTGAGCGCGGGTTCCATGAGCACCGCAGCCACGTCGCCGTGCGCGAGCTGGCGCTCCATGCCCTCGAGGTCGTTGTACTCGACGACGCGGCTCGTTGCGGTCACGTCGACCGGTTCGCCCACGTTGCCCGACCTGCTGATGCCCTCGCCGTCCGGTCCGATCACGATCAACGACTCGTCGACGCTGCCGTGATAGCAGTAGTTGTGAAAGAGAATCTTGGGGCGTCGGGTCACAGCCCGGGCGAGTCGGATCGCCCAACGATTCGCGTCGGTGGCAGTGAGCGAGAAGCTCCAGTAAGGCAGGCCAAAGCGGCGGGCGAGCTCCGCTCCCACCCACTCGGCGTCCTCGGTCGGCATCATCGCCGTCGCGCCTCCAAGCTCCGCGAAACGCAGCTGCACCGCATTGACGGTGGCCTCAGGCGAATGGCCTGCCATTGCGCCTGTGTCGCCGAGGCAGAAATCGGTGAGGTCGTGGCCGTCGACGTCCTGGACGTGCGCTCCTTTGGCTGTGGCGAGGTACAGCGGAAATCCGCCCGCGCTCTTGTTCATCCAGGTCATGGGCACGCGACCGAAAAGGTGTCTGGCGGATTGATAGGCGGCAAGCGACCGGGGGTTGCGCTCTCGGAATAGCTGTCGCTCGCGGTCGGTCAGCTGTGACAGGCGGCCGCGGTCGATCAATGCACCCGCGAGGATAGCGCCTCGCGTCAAGTCGATCATGATCGGGCCGGCGGGCGCACCTCGCCGAGGGCCCTCCCTCCTCCACCAGGCCGTCCTCCCCCGCCGGCCAACCCAAACCAGCGTATCGCTCGTGTCAATGCTGCCCGTTAAGACGCCTGCCCGGTAAGACGCGAGGAACAGCGATGATGAATCGGAACCATGTCTATGACGATGAGGAAGAACTGATGTCGAAAGCAACGCACGAAACCGGGCTGCTGCTCCCCTCTCGGGAGTCCGTGTTGTGGGGGAACAGCGACCTGGCTTTTGTCGTCGAAGCGGCGCGACGTGCGGAGGACGCAGGCTTCGATTCGGTGTGGGCCGGCGACTCCCTGCTGGCCCGACCGCGCGGCGAGCCTCTCACACTCCTGGCCGGGGTCGCCGGCGCGACGACCCGCGTCACGCTCGGTACTGCGGTCCTCCTTCCCTTGCTGCGGCACCCTCTCTCGCTGGCGCACGCCCTTGCCAGCCTCGACCGGATCGCCGAAGGCCGGGTCATTGTTGGGGTCGGCCCAGGCGCCGAACTTCCCGGCACGCATGCGGAGCTGGCGGCGATTGGCATCCCGAGCGACCGGCGGGTGGGCGCGCTGCTGGGCAGCGTCGAACGTTGCCGGAGGCTGTGGCGCAACGAGGAACCCGGCATCGAGCTCCAGCCGCGACCGTTTCGCCCGGGGGGCCCTCCTTTCTGGTTGGGCGGCAGCGGGCCGCGCATGCTGCGACTGGCCGGCACGACCTTCGACGGATGGCTGCCGTTCAGCCCGACCGCGGCCGAATACGCATCGGGTTTGCGGGCGGTCCGAGAGGCAGCGGAGGGCGCGGGCAGAGATCCGGGCAGCGTCGCCACGGGCGCTTACCTGACGGTGGCCGTCGCCGACACGGCGGGCAAGGCGGCAGAGGAGCTCGACACGTACATGCGCGCGTATTACGGCGTGCCCGCCGAGGTGATGACCAGGGCGCAGGCATGCCATGCGGGCACCCTGGAGTCCGCCGCTGAATGGTTCGCGGAATATCGCGCGGCCGGCGCCGACCACCTCGTGTTGCGACTGGCCCGTCCAGATCTCAGCGACTACAACGACACGGTCCGCCGGCTGCTCGGCGCTGATGGACGCTAGGGAATGACGACGTCCTTGAGCGTGACCGGATTGTGGAGCGTGTAATCAAGCTCATTTGACTGCGTGACGCCGGGCGGCGTGATCACGTCAATCGCTTTGGGCACGGTGTTCGGATCCACAGTGCAGTGGGGATCGGTGCTGGACGCGGCGCAGACGCCGAACTGGAAGGACTGCGGCGTCGAAGCGAAGCTGCGGGCCTGGTCCGGGCTGAACCCGTCCTGGCCGGTGAGCACCACGGTGAATCCCCAACCGGACGCCGGTGCGCCACCGAGGCTGAATGTTGGAACGCTGAACGTGATGAAACGTGAGATCTGGTTCGCGCTGATGTTCACGGTGCCGAGCGTGGTTCCATGCGAGTCGATGTAGCGCTGGCCGAAGCCCTGCACCTCGATCAACCTGCTCCACGCAGCGGGGGCGTCGATCATGTAGTTGCGTTGAGGGAAGGACGCGGCGGTTGACTGATCGCTCGCTGCTGCGGCGGGATTGTGCACGTACACGTCGACGAGCTGTGCGCCCAACGGGCTCCCGAATGTCGGCGACAGGTCTCGCACCTGGAGCTTGAACGTGGTCGTGCTGCCGTCAGGGCTTTCAATCACGCGGAAATCGAGGATGTCGAACGCGCCGGCGTGAAAGTTGTCCGAGGTGGGATAGGCGTAGTTTCCGGGTCCGTTGTCGTCGCCGCTTGGATCGGTGACGTCGAGCAGCACGGTTCCGGGCGTGAAATCGAAGACGACGGCTCGACGTGCGTGTGCGGTCTCGCCGGTCGGGCTTATCGCCACGACGTTGAGCACCGTCGTGCCGCCTGTCACGGGCACCATGAGGGTGAACGTTCCATCAGTTTGGGTTTGGGTGCTTGCGGTCGTGGTCTGGCTGTTGCTGTCGGTGTTCGTAGCTGTGACGTAAATGGTGTTTCCGGAGACGGAGGTTCCGATGACCGTCACCGGCGATCCCGACACGGCCGAACCATCGGCGGGCGCAGTGACCGTGAGGCTCGTCTGGCCCTGCTGGTGGTCGACGTAGCGACTCACGACGTTCGCGGGTCGCTCGAGCAGGCTGCCGGTCGTGGCGTCGCGCATCAGGCGGACGTACTGCGCGGCCGACCATGTGAGGGGCGATGCGGAGCCGGCCGCGCCGCCGTTCTGGAAACCGATCGACGCAACAGTCGGGTCTGTGCCGAAGGGAGATGGCGCGAGATTCGGGAGCTCCCAGACCTGCTCGGGGATGAGACCCACCCCGGACGCGCCACCACGCATCGCGGCGAGGAGGGACAGCGCCGACGTGGCGTCGCTGTTCGCTACGTCGTACTCGCCACGTTCGCCGGCAAGCACCGGCCAGAGATGCCCGGTCCCCTGTCCCGAGGGCGCCCAGGGACGCCCGTCGCTCGCGCGATCGCCATACCCGTCGCTGTTGTAGCGATGCAAGCCGGCGCCGGTGGCGGTGGTGGCCTGGATCGTGGCGTCGACCACGGGAAGCGACTCCGCGATGGCGCTATCGGCCGGAGAGACGAGGCCGAGCCGAACCATCTCGAGGAAGCCCTGGTCGATGACCGTGCGCTGGTCCAGCGTCGGGCCGCCGTTGCCGACGTTGTACGCGATGGCGGCGTTGGGATCGCCAGTCCTGGACAGACGGATGTAATAAGGATGGCCGGCGAGCGGGCCGTTGGTGGTCAGCGCCCATCCCGGCAGGCTGCGCTGCCAATCGTCCGCAACGCCGCGGGCGACGGCGGCGGTGATGGCGTCTCCATTGGCGTCAGCCAGGCTGGCGCCGGCCACGAGGCCGGCGACCTCGGCAGCGATCGTAGACGGCGAGTATCCACTCTGTTCCTCCCAACGCTCCACTCCGAACGCCGGACCGTGGGCGATGAGAAAGTCGATCGCGGGCCGGATGTGGTTGGCGTAGAGCGTCGCGTCGGTCATACCGAGCTGGTACGCCATCAGGATCGGAAATGCCGCCTCGTCGAGCTGCGACCCGAACGAATCCGGCGCGACCCGGCCGTTCAGCAAGCTGTTGCGTGGCATCGATCCATCGGCGAGCTGCTGCCGAGTGAGGAGGAAGTTGACGGCGTCTCGTGCCGTCTGCAAATCGCCACTGGTGAGCAATGCGGTCCAGGCCTCGTAAAGGTCGCGCGCGAAGACCTCTCGATATGAGCCGAAGAACAGGTTGTTGGGATCGCCCGCCGAGACAGCCTGGCCCCAAGGGGAAGCGAGGCTGGCCACGATGGCGCCGGGAAACGTCTTGTCCTCGCTGGCCTTGACGACGTTGGCGCTGAGATAGTACTCGTCGACGAGGCCGTGCCATTGATCGCCTGCGACGCCGGCTACATTGTGGGGCGGAGCCGCCAGCGCGTCGTCGTAGACGTGCCATGCGTCGTCGTACGCCTTCTGGAGCTGGTTGAGATTGTGCTGAGCGTCCCCTCGGCGGCGGCGGTGGCGTCCGCTTGCGTTGTGCCAAAACCCAGTGCGATTGTGAAGTTCCCGCCGCGGGACAGGTTCACGGCGGTTGTCTGGACGAGGTTGCCGTTGGTGGCGTTGGCAAAAGTCGCCGTCAGTGAATGAGCGCCGTCGAGTTGCCTCAACCCGTCGCTCGCCGCACCTGCGAACCCGTTGGACACCTGCGTGAACGGAGTCGATGCATCGAGCGCGCTGAACACCGGCGTCGCGTACGTCCGGTTGGAGGCCTGGCTCGCTGTGTTGGTGTCGAATGCTACGGGCAGGGCGTGCCCGGTCGAAGTGTCAACGATCCCGGTGTCGCCGCCTCCGTTTCCGGCCCCGCCACCACCGTTGCCGTTGATGCTCGGGTCGTACCGGACGTAAAGGTTGTAGGTTGCGAGGTCGCCGATGAGAGGGGTGAATTTGGTGCGCATGACGACCGTGTTTCGCGAAGGATCGGTGAGGTAGTCGGTGACGATCTGGTAGCGACCGCTCTTCGCTGTGCTCGTGGTGCGACAGTCGAGCGAGCGGGCATCAAGGGACTGGACGGTGTAAGTCGTGTCCCGGCTCTGCAGGTCCGTGAAGGTCTTGCCGTCCGTTACGACGAACTGGAGTGTTTCGACGTTGGTGTTGTCAGCGGTTGGAAAGTAGACGTCGCTCAGCACGCCGTTGGCCACCGTGTACCAGACCTTCGAGGTCGTGTTGCGCGCCGTCCCAAGACAGTCCTTGCGTGCAAGGTCGAAGTGCGAAAGAGCGCCGGGCCCGTCGGCGGCGGTCGCGCCGGGCGCGGCGGCTAGCGTGGAGATGGGGAGCAGGCTAGAGGGGAGTAGCACTACGGCCATGCCGATAGCGAGCGAGATCGCCAGTATGCGCGAGCGTTCTCTGGACACCAACCCCTACCCCCTGTGAGCTCAACCTAGCCTAGCACGGGCCCGGCGCCCTGGTTCCAGGCGCCGAGTGCCGGGTCGAGGGTGGTGGGCCGGGCAGGATTTGAACCTGCACAGCTTTCGCGGGTGGTTTACAGCCACTTGAGCTCGCCAATGCCCAGCCGACCCACAGCAGGCCACCGAAACGGTCGGAAGCGTGGAGGTAATGGTAGACGCTCGACGCGGACGTTCGAGGTCGGCGCACGGACCATAGAATGCCCCCGTGGCGCGAGGCTATGCCCGGTACGTGCTCGCTGTCATGGTCGGGATCAATTTCCTCAACTACATGGACCGCTACGTGGGCGCCGCCGCCTCGCCCCTGATCCAGAAAGAGTTCCACCTCAGCGACTCGGAGGTCGGACTTCTGGGCTCGGCATTTCTCCTCGTCTATGCCGTGGCCGCGGTGCCGTTCGGCTTCTGGGCCGATCGCGGCGTTCGCAAGACCGTGGTCGCGGCCGGCGTCGCCATCTGGAGCCTCGCCACGCTCTTCACGGGGTTCGCCCGCAGCTTTCCGCAGCTGTTCGTCAGCCGAGCCGTCCTGGGAATCGGCGAGGCCGGCTATTACCCGGCCGGGACATCAATGCTCTCGGACTACTTCCCCAAGGAGCAGCGCGGCCGGACGATGTCGATCTGGGGCGCCGGCAGCACTTTCGGGATCGCGGTGGGATTTGCGGGTGGCGGATATATCGCGGAGAAGTTCGGTTGGCGAAGCGCTTTCTTTTTCGCCGCTGTGCCTGGAATCCTGTTCGCCCTGCTCGCGTTCGGCCTGCGCGAACCACTCAGGGGAAGCGCCGAGAAGGTCGGCCGGGCGGTGGAGAGGATCCACGAAGCGAGCCTCCGCACCTTCATCGACCTGCTGCGCATCCGCACGCTGAGAGCCACCATCCTGTCGCAGACCCTCCTCTATTTCGTCCTGGCCTCCAATGCCTTCTGGCTTCCGATCCTCTTGACGCGCCGGTTCAACCTCTCTGTGGGCAAAGCCGGGCTGCTGGCGGGAGTGGTGCTGGTGGCGGGCGGGCTGATCGGCACGCTCGCCGGCGGGTGGATCGCCGACCGCCGCGCGAGGAACAACCCCTCGGCGCATCTCCAGGTCGGGATCGCCGGCTTCTTGCTGGGAGCGATCTTCATCACAGTCGCGCTGATCGCTCCGCTCAACGTGGGCCCCATCCCAGTGTTCGTGCCGGCCTTCGTGCTCGCAGTGGTCTTCCTGTATCTCTACTCCGGGCCATTCACGGCCCTGGCCCAGAACGTCGTTTCGCCGGGCCTGCGCGCCAGCGCCGTGACCATGCTGCTGTTCATCTCCCACGTTTTTGGAGACTCGCACTCCACCTTCGACGTGGGTTGGATCTCGGACCGTATCGGCAGCCTTCAGACTGCGCTGCTCATTACGTCGCCCACTCTCCTGGTCCTCGCCGCGATCGTCGCGGCGACAGGGCTGCCCGCGGTGAGGAGCGATGTCCAGACGATGGAGCGCGACTGGACGGCGCGGTCCGCCCTACCGACGGTCTCTTAGTAGATGAACCCCACGAGCTTGCCGCCCAGCTGACCGGGCTTGATCGTGCGCTCGTCGATCACGTCGAACGCGAGCCAGTTCATCTCCGAGACCACCCATGAACCGTCAGGGTTGACAGCTTCGACGTAGGCGACGTGGCCCGCCCAGCTCTCCCAGGTCACCATGATCGACCCGACCTTGGGCGTCGGCCCGACCGGGTAACCCTGCGCTGAAGCGTTCGCGTACCAGTAGCCGGCGTCGCCGCGCCAGGTGACGTTGCGCTTGGTCGCGACGTACCAGGTGCACCATCCGGCCGGGAACCCGGTCGCCGGGTACGGTCCGAGGCAGCACCCGACGACGTGCGCGTTGAACGACCCGCCGGTACCACTGTGCGCGACGATCTGGTAGATGGCCGGCGGCGGCGGGAACGCTCCACCGACGCCGCCCGGGATCACGAGGGTGATTCCGGCCGTCAGCTGGGTGCTGCGGAGGCGGTTGAAGTCGATGATCACCTGGGGGTCGACCTGGTACTTGGCGCCGAGGCTGTCGAACGTATCGCTCGCCTTTGTCGTCACGACGACGCCTGGTACGGGCGGAACGACGATCTGCTGGCCGGTCGCTACTGAATCGCTCGCGATGAGGTTCGTGTTCGACCAGCGAATCTGGCTGACCGTGACACCGTACTTGGTTGCGATCGCGGCCAGGTTCTCACCGGCAGCCACCGAGTAGGTCACGGGCATCCGATTGACGGGGACCGAGGTCGGAATCGAAACAGGCTTGATGATGGTGCTGTACCGGCCGAGCGATACGTCTCCGACCGTCCCCCCCTCGCTGACGACGACCGCCTCAGCGTTCACGGGGCCCAGGCGGGCGGTCAAAGAGGTGGAGAAGTGGCGGTCCATCGTGGCATAGCTCGAGATCGCGACCGCAACTGCGAGCACGAAGGCATGCGTCAGATAACGATGAACTCGCAATTCCTACCCCTAAAAGTGCGAACTCGCCCCGGACTGGGCGACTCCCCTGAAACGGCCGCCACCGTACCAGATGTCCGGCGAAGGCGTCAACCCCGTAAGCCCGGGAACCGGGCACCAAACCAGCCGTGACCCGGCGGCTTCGCCGAACTCGATCCGAATACGAGGCGTCGGCCGCCAGAGGCCCCTCCGGCGAACTGTAGTTCGGGCGCTCAGGCGCTGCCTGACTCGACCGAGAAGGCGGTTCATAAGGCTGTAGAACGGCCGAGCAGCTCCGTACTTGCCCCAAAAGGCCTGCGGGCGGAATGAGCGATATTAAGAGACGCGCGCGCAATGACAATTCTTCACACACCCGTCTGCGACCTCCTCGGGATCGACGTGCCCATCTTCCAGGCGGGGATGGCCAGGTACACGACCGCTCAGCTGGTCGCCGCCGTGAGCAATGCCGGCGGCCTGGGCATCATCGGGGGCCTCGGGCGCTCGCCGGACGAGCTGCGCAGCGAGATCCGGCAGGTCCGGGAGCTCACCTCGCGGCCGTTCGCAGTCAACCACGTCCTCTGCCAGCTCGACCCCGCGGCGTTTCAGGTCACCCTCGCCCAGCGCGTGCCGGTTCTGTCACTGGCCTGGGGCCGATCGGAGGAGCTCACGTACCAGGCCCACGAGGCGGGCATGAAGGTGGTGCACATGGTGAGCACGCCGGAAGAAGCCGGGCTCGTCGCGAGCGACGGCGCGGACGTGGTCGTCGCCCAAGGCACCGAGGGTGGCGGCCACGTCGGGATGATGTCGACGCTGCCGCTCGTACCGCTGGTGGTCGACGTGGTCGGGAGCGTGCCAGTCCTCGCCGCCGGCGGGATCGCCGACGGGCGCGGTCTGGCGGCGGTGCTCATGCTCGGAGCGCAAGGCGCCCTCATCGGCACGCGCTTCCTCGCCACTCCGGAGGCGCACGGCAGGGGCCACTCCAAAGACGTGATCCTCAACGCACTCGGCAGCCAGACCTCGGCGAGCAGCTTCTACGACGAGGTGATGGGGCAGGTCTGGCCGGGCGCAATGGTGCGGACCATCACGCACCCGATCATCGTGCGGTGGGCCCAGCGCCAGCAGGAGTGGGCCGACGCCGCGCAAGAGCTGCGCTCATCACTCGAGGCCGCGGTGGCCGCCGGAGACCTCGTCCTTGCGGGCGAGTCAGCCGGTCTAGTGCACGACATCGTGCCGGCCGGCGAGCTGGTGAGCCGCATCGTTCACCAGGCCAAAGAACTTTTGAAAAGGACGAATGACTAGGGCCCGCCCCGCACGTAGATCGTCTGGCCGGACACGAAGCTCGAGTCGTCGCTGCACAGGAACGCGATCACCGACGCTATGTCTTCGGGCTGTCCCACGCGACGAAGTGGGATCTGCGACGCCGCCCCGATCTTGAACGCCTCGAAGTCGATGCCGAGGCGCTCGGAGGTGGCGCGAGTCATGCGCGTCTCGACAAACCCCGGCGCCACCGAGTTGACGTTGATGTTGAACGGCCCGAGCTCGATGGCGAGCGTCCGCGCCATGCCCTGGAGTCCCGCCTTCGCCGCAGAGTAGTTGGCCTGCCCGCGATTGCCCAGCGCCGACGTCGACGACAGAAAGACCATCTTTCCGTACTTCTGCTCGACCATGGGCTTTTGCGCTGCACGGGCGCACAGGAACGTGCCCTTCAGGTGCGTGTCGATGACCGCGTCCCAGTCCTCGTCCGTCATCTTGTGGAGCAGGTTGTCGCGCGTGATGCCCGCGCACGCGACCAGGATGTCGAGCCTCCCATACTCCTTCACCGTCCTCGCGACCATGGCCTCGACCTGGCCGCGATCGGTGACGTCGCACGCGATCGCGATGCCCTTGATCGGCCCAGCCACCTCCGTTGCCGGCGCGAGGTCCATGTCGGACACGGCCACTTTGGCCCCTTCGGCGGCAAACCATTGCGCCGTCGCTGCGCCGATGCCCCGACCGCCACCCGTGACGAGCGCGACCCTGCCCTCGAATCTCATACCGTCTCCGTGTCCAGCGGCGTGCCACCGTCCTTGCGCGGATCGGATGCCCCGTGCAGGAAACCGTCCGGCTCCGCCACGATCAGCTGCGGCCTGGCGAAGTACGAATCGTAGTTCAGCGTTCTCCGGTTGACTGTGTAACCGTGCTTTTCGAGCCCCTGGCAGACGATCAAAGGAATCCGCGCCTCTGCCTGGACCACATCGCCCTGGAAATCGATCCTCGGCGCGCTGACGGCCTCGACCGGCGACATCTGGTGGTCGATCACGTTGACCAGCACCTGCAGGATCGCCGTGACGATCTTCGTGCCGCCCGGCGCGCCGAGCGCCACACGAAGCCGCCCTTTGTCGAACACGAATGTCGGCGTCATCATGGTCACGCGGGTCTTGCCCGGCCGGACGGAGTTGGGCCGCCCGGGGCGTGGATCGAAGCAGTTCATGTAATCGTTGTAGCCGAACCCGAGGCCTGGAGTCACGACGCCGCTCGCCGAGCCAAGGGTGTGCGTCAGCGACACCGCATTCCCGGCGTCGTCCACGACACACACGTGCGTAGTGTCCGCTCGGTCGTGCGCCCGAGCGCCTGCCGCAACCACCTCCCGGGCCTTGGCGGCGTATTGCTTGTCGGCAAGCGCGCCGGTCGGAATGTCGATGAACTTCGGATCGGCGATGTGCAGCTCGCGGTCCGCCATCGCCCAGGCCATCGCCTCCACGAGCACCCGGGCCGCCTCGCTGCTCGGCCATCCATGAGCCCGTAGGTCGAAGCCTTCAAGGAAGTTCAGCATCTGGAGCAGCGTCAGGCCCCCCGCCGGCGGCCCGGCGGCAACGATCTGACGGCCGCGATAGGTGCCTCGCAGCGGCTCGGTCACATTGACGGCGTACGAGGCGAGGTCGTCCTTTGTTATGAAGCCTCCGTTGGCCCCGAAGTCGGCCGCGATCTGGCCCGCCATTTCGCCCTTGTAGAAGGTTTCCGGGCCGTCGCGCGCGAGACGTTCCAGCGTCCGCGCGTAATCCGCCTGCACCAGCCGCTCGCCTACCCCGTACAGCGAGCCGTCGTGCGTGTAGATGGATCTCGCCTCCAGCGTCGCCTGGATCCTTTGCTTGTTCGGCACCACGTCCGGCCCGTAATCGGTGGTCCAGTACCCGTGCACGTAGCCGGTCACCGCGAACCCGTCGCGGGCGATTGGAATGGCGGGTGCGATCGCCTGGTCCCAGGTGATCGAGCCGCACCGCGTCAGCGCCTCGTGCAGCCCCGCGACGGTTCCCGGCACTCCGACCGACTGGTAGCCGACATCGTTGACCCAGCCGTCGAGGACGTAACCGTACCGATCGGCCGCCTCGCGGATGAAGAGATGCTCCCACTGGTCTTCGCGCGCTCGCGACCCCGCCGTGGAATAGAACTCGAGGAGGGCGTCGCCGCCGGTGGAGCTGTGCACGAGCATCACGCCGCAGCCGCCGATGCCGCACATCTGCGGATCGATCACCCCCTGCACGAAAGCGCACGTGACGGCAGCGTCGACCGCGTTGCCACCGCGCCGCAAGACCTCGAGACCTATCTCGGCGGCCTGCGGCTGCGGGCAAACGATGATCGCCATGTGAACGTAAGTTAGATCAACGCGTCAGTGCTGTTGATCCGCGACATGTCTCAACCGCGGGCCGGGGACACGCTCACGGGTGGAAAAATCAGCCTAGCGAAATTAACAGGCAGGGTTGTCAGGACCGCGAGGGGCGGGTACGTTCAGTCGCGGTTCGGTGCGTCGGCTTGGGGGTGGGAAGCCAAAAAGTAAGGGTGGGCCCCGCCAGGGGTGCGGCCATCTGGAAGGCGGCGCGGCTTCGTCAGCTCTGGAGCAGGTGGGCGGGATTCCCCTTCAGTCCGATCGCGACCGTGATGGTGTCAGTGGCCGTCACGTTGGTCGAGATCTGGTAGCGCAGCGACCACCACCAGTTGTTTGGATTCGGTCCGGGCGCGTACGCCGATGGGACCGGCACCTCGAATCGCAGCCAGTGGCCGTTGTAGTTGGTGGTGCCGCCGGTGGTGGCGCGGACCGTCGCCGTCTGCGGCGACCCGGTGTTGACCACGCACGGAGCCGGCGGGTTGGTCAGCCCGCCTGGTCCGGTGCACGGCACGGCAGGACCGGCATTCGTCCTGGTGAGCCCGACATCCCAGATGCGAATCGCGGCCGGGGCCCCAACGCTGACGAACGCGCCTGTGTTGTCCAGGACGTAGAGATCGACGTTGCCTCCGCCCGAAATATCACCCGGGTCGTAAACGTCGAGCGTGATCGTCTGACCGGCGTAGTCGGGTGGAACCTTGAAGATCGGAATGTCAAAATGGCCGCCGGCCGGGACCGAGATCGGCGTGTAGAGCGCCATGTCGTCCCACGCGCCCACCGAGCACCCGGCGCATGTTCCGAATCCCAGGCCGCCCAGGTCCTCAGCCCTGACCGCGTACCCCTTGTGTGCCTGGCCGCCCGGGCTGTTCCCGTTGGTCGGAGGGGTTGAACCGTCGAAGCCGAGAGTGTCGACCCTCAGTCGGTACGAGCCCGGTGGCAGCGCACCCGAGGGTGCGCCGATGAGACGCTGGAACGTTCCTCCGTCACCGGACCCGTCGTAGTTGGTGATGTCGACCCACGAGTGGTACGTGAGCATGTTGGTCGGGTTGCCCTGGTTGTCCCAGTTCTGCGTGATGTAGTTGCCGAGGTTGTTGATTGGGTTGTATGTCTTGGCCGGTTTGCATCCGCCTTTGCAGTTGGTCGGTGTCATCCAGTACCCGCTCGCGTCTATGGGATAGACGATCGCCTGGCTGACGATGGTGTCACTCGCGCGTATGAAAGGCGTGTTCACCTTTTCGACCGTGTACTCCATTGCGGAGTACAGGTTCTTCTGGGCGGTCCCATACGACGAGAAGTCCATCGAGTCTTCTTCGTGAAGGTAGTAGCTGCTTCCAGAGCTGCACTGGTCGAACGACTTGGCCGAGTTGGAGATGTGGTTCTCGCAGTTGTTGTGGATCGTGCCGGACGGCGCGTTCGACGCCCAGCTCTCGGAGCTCGGGCCCGCGCCGTTCCCGACGAGCGCCGGTGCGTTGTCCGGTCCGAATATGGCGTTGTACACCTCGATGTAGCCCCCGTTCGGCAGGTTCACCAGGTAGTTGTAGCCTCCCCTGTCCGGGAGTGAAGCTCCGACCGGGTCGCTGCCCTGCGTGCGGCTGATGGCATGGACGTCGCTCGACGTTCCCAGGGAGCTGCCGGCCGGGTTCGGCGTGAACGCGTCGCCCTGCTGTCGATCGGTCGACCAGCCCTCGGTCCTCATGAAGAAGTAGTTGTTGCCGCCCGACCCAAGCTGAGATACCGTCGAGCCGGTCTGAGTGCCGGGCTGGCCCAGGGAGAGCGGGGGAAGGTACGTCGCGATAGCCGTGCGCGACACGATGTACCTCGAGACTCCGAACAGCTGCATGAAGAAAACCGGCACGAAGCGCGACACGGTCACGGCGAGCTTGTTGTCGAAGCCTGGAACCCTTGCCGCCGTGACCGTGACATTGTCCGCGACGTCTGCCACGTCGAAGCCGTTGCGTTTTGCCTCAGCAATCGCGCGGTCGGTCGCGTCGTTGCCGGATGCCGCCGGCACAGCGTCTGTCGATGCGAACTGCCCCGGCATGAATATGACCCCAGACAGCGCGGCGGCCGCGGCCGCACGTTCGGCGTTGGTGTTGTAGTAGTAGCCGACACCCCCGTCCACTGCCAGGCCCACCGCCCCGAACAGCACCAGGATCATGAAGGCGATCAGTACGACGGCCTGACCGGCCTGCCCCCGCGGTGCGAGCCATTGCTTGCGAGACACTGTCAAACCAGCACGGGCGAGGCCATGAACACGGCGTGCTCGCTCAAGCTCAGGTTGAAACCGGGCAGTCCGCTGGGAGGACTGAAGTTCCATTCGACCCTGACTCCTATGGGTGTTTCGTTGGGTGGAACCTGGTTGCGCGAGGCGAGCGGGAATCCCTGGTGAAGGTTGTTCCCGGCAGCGTCGAAAAGGTCGTACGGATCGCCCACGTGATAGTCACCGTCCGGCTGCAGCGGCTGGTAGATGTAGACGCGCGTCAGGGTTGAGTAGTTCATAGCTGACGCGACAGCGAGCACGTTCTTGACGACGTCAGCGTCGACCTGGCTGGTGGTCAAGGTCGGGTTGGTGATCTGGCCGCCGATCTCCGCGGCAAGCCTCGCGCCCTGCCGGCAGGCGGCGCCGGCGATCACCTTGTCGGAGATCATCACGGACGCATCGAAGGCTCCTAGCAGCAGCAGGATCAGGACCGGCGCCGAGACCGCGAACTCGACGATCGACTGAGCGAGCTGGCCGCGCCGATGTAATTGGCGCATCAGTACGTCTGAGGCTCCAGGCGGATTTCGAACGTCTGCTTCAGCTGCAGCGGACTCGAGGCCAGGAAGACTCCAGTCTTCCAGCCGTACTGATAGTTGATCGTGACCCCGAGAAAATCGCTCTGGCCGTTGACGACGTTGCGCGACGCGGGCGGCCACGCGACGGCGCCGATGGCTGTGCCATCGAGTCGGTACTTGTTGAAATGCGCTGGGTCGACGGCCAGCGTGCCGTTGCCCTGTTCGTTGAGCCTGTAAACGTCGATCTCGGTCACGGTCGCGAGCGATGTGGTGCCGATGGCCGTGGCGCGCAGGACCGCGATCGATACCTGGTCTGCATTCGCGGCGTTGCCCGACTCTGACTCCTGCCGCGCGACCTCGCCTGCTCCAAAGCGCGCAGTCCCGACGACGAACAGGAGCAGGCCGCTCTCGAGCACGCCGACCAGGAAGAAGAAGAGGAGCGGCGCCACGATCGCGAATTCGACCAGCGCCTGACCCCGGGTTCGCGAGCGGTTTCCACGCCCCGCGCGCGAAGTGGCTGTCGCAGCAACCTGCGGATCTCTCACCCCACCGAGTACGACGCGAGCCCAGCGACCTTTCCTGTGACGCCCGGTGTCAGGAATTGATTCTCGTTAAGAGAAGGCGAAATCAACCCCTAAACAGCTTCATCGCCGCCACGCCGATTACTTAAGGTCCGGCAAATGCGCATTGGTTTGCGCCTTTTCGCGTTAAGACAAATATCGTGAACATTGCCGATCTGATCGAGATGGGCTGTGCTTAAGGCGGTCTTAAGCACGGAATGGAAGACTCGTGCGCCGTCTCATATGCGCGGTCAATCACTGGTTGAAGCCGCCATCACACTTCCAGTGGTTCTGCTCCTCGCGCTTGGAGTGACCGATATTGGTCGCGGCTTCTACTACCGCGAGGCGGTCACCAACTCGGTGCGCCAGGCCTTGCGGATGGCGGTTTCCTCATATCAACAGACCACCGCGAACAACATTTGCGCTGGCACCGGCAGCGGCCCCGTTGCGGTGACACTTGTGTCGGCGATCCCGCCGGCGGGCGGCGCCATCGCGACGATCGCCAACCAGGCGGCGCTCGAGAGCTCGAACAACGGGACGCCGGCGGGATCCGTCCTCGCGGGCGCGACGCTGAGCGTGACGTTCCATTGTTTGAACGGCGCCGCAGTCACCAACGCCACAAGCAACGGCGGTGGGCCTTCCGACCCGGGATCCGACTCCGTCACCGCGAGCATGACCAACCGCATGTCGGTGATCACACCTTTGCTGTGGCCGGTGACCGGTGTCTCGTATCCGATCACCGTCACCTCATTCCAGCGGACCGAGTACTGAAATGAGGCGCGCACGAGGCCAGGCGCTGGTCGAGTTCGCGCTCATATTCCCGATCCTGTTTTTCATCCTTGCGCTCAGCATCGATGTCTTCCGTGTCGATTGGGTCAGCTCGACCGTGGCCGAGGCGGCTCGTCAGGGCGCGCGGCAGGCCGTCGCGAACGAAGACGCGTCGGACAACGGCTTCGGAGTCAGCGTGGGCCCGTGCTCGGGCACCACTCAGACCCCATCCGCGAGTGGAAGCGGCTGCCTCAAGACGGCGCGCATCTACGAAACGGTCCTCACGGTGCTCGGGGGGTTTGCGCACAACTCGATGCTCACCGAGGCGCCGCCCGCCGCATGCCCCAACCCTGCTGTCGGCGCCACCTCGGTCTGCGTGTACCCGGGCGAGCAGGGTGCCGCGGGGACGTACACGTCGTGCGACGCGGCCCGCAGCGGGCTCGGTCGTGATCCCGTCGCGGGAGACCTCGGCTCGCGCAGCGCCGAGTACACGAGCCCGCAGTACAAGGGTTGCTTCGAGGTCGTCGTGACGGTCATCTACCGGTACGACACGCTGGTTCCGTTCCTGGGCGGCGCAGCGCCGAACTTCCTGCGGATCAGCTCGTCCACTCAGATGCTGGCGGAGTACTGATGAAAAAGACCAGGTGGAGCCCTAGGCCGGATTCATTCCGGCCGTCACCAAATCGCGCCACTTCTATTGCCTCCGCGCGCCGCCGAGGAGGGAGGGGTTCCCGCAGGGGAGGACTTCTGTCCTCCCCTGCGATTTCGTCCACTCAGATGCTGGCGGAGTACTGAATGAAACACCACAGACAGAAAGGACAGGCGGTCGTGATCGTCGGCGCGATGATCGTCGCCCTGACGATCCTCGGGACGATGGTGTTCGACGTGGGGCTGGCGGTGTCCGACCGCCGCAACCTTCAGGCGTACGCCGACTCGGCTGCGCTCGCCGGCGCGCGCTCGTACCCCCAGGGAGTCAGCCGCGCGCACTGGGTTGCGATGCAGTACCTCGGAGCGTCGCTGGGCTTTGGCCTCCCCGTCGGGTCGTGCGCGAGCCCCGCGAGCTGCCCGGCCGGAACCTACTCGGTCGTTTCGTACCAGATCACCATGACCGACTCATTCCGAGTCGGAGGGATCCTCAACTACCCGACCGTGCTGGACGTCGTGATCTCGCACCAGCAGCCGAGCATCTTCGCGAGGATGGTCGGGTACTCGATGGTCAAAACGGCCGCCTCCGCGCGCGCCACTCCTCCCGGGCCGCAGATCTCAGGGGCGGCCTACGCGGTGGCGGCCGTGAGCGGCGACGCGATGATCAACGGAGGAGGCGCCGCCTTCCAGACGGTGACTGGACCGGTGTATGCGTTCGGCTCGTTTGGGGCCAACAACGGGCCGCACTCGACTGGAGTGCCGTCGGTGCAAACCAACTACGACGGCACGACGTGCCCGGGCAGCCCTAGCAACGTGCTCGACAACGGTGGTGGGGCCAACGGCTTGAACTACTACACGACCGATGGCGGACCCATGACCAACCACACCGGCGTGCCACCGAACTTCAGCTGGGACACCGCGTCGCCGCTGCCCGCGCAGCCCGCCCCGATCTACTTCTCGGCCGGGGCGGCCAAGGACGCCGCCGGCAACTGGAAGCCGGGGATCTACAACGGCTTCGCGCCGAGCGGCGGCACGATGAACGGCGGCGTCTACAAGATCATCAACTCGGCGAGCCTCGCCCTCGGCGCGATCACCAACACCGTTCACGCCGCCTCAGGGACTTCTAACGGGGTGAATGCGGTCGCGATCGTGATCGATTCGTCCGACACCGGCGGCCTCGACATCAGCCAGGCGGTCCTCAACGGCCTCGACGATCTCAATCCTCCGAATTACGTCGGGCTGCGCGACCCGGCGGGGACGCACAACTTCGTCATCTACGGCGGGCACGGAGTCGGTTCGTTCACGGGCGGCATAACGATCGGCCCGCATGCCGGAACGGACATGAGCGGGATCATCTACATGCCCGACAGCGCCTATGTCAGCGATGGAAACTCGAGTCCGTCGTTCGCCGGCTCGCTCGTGGTCTCGAGCATGACGGTGCATGGTGGCGGCAATGGCGCGCAGGTCTTCCACTGGGTTTGCGGTCTGAACGCGATCGCCGGCCAACCCTACCAGGGAGGCCTCGTCCGCTAGCTGGCCTCTGGCAGCTCGATCGTGAACGTGCTGCCCCCTCCCTCCGTGGTTTGCACGTGGAGCGTTCCGCCGTGCCGCTCCACCACCCGGCGCGCGATGGCAAGCCCGAGCCCGCTCCCTGAATCGCTCCGCTGAAACCGCTCGAAGAGACGCGGGAGGCGATCTGCTTCGATCCCCGGCCCGGTGTCGATGACGTCGAGCGAAGGCCCCGCCGCTCCGCGCGCCACGCGCAGCGTCACGTCGGAGCCGCGAGGACTGACGCGTACGGCGTTGTCGACGAGGTTGGCGACCGCTTCCCGGAGCAGGTCCTTGTCGGCGCTGATCCGAGCCTGGGCCGTGACCTCTGTCACAAGGCCGACCCCCGAGGTGCCGGCCTGTGCGGCGTAGGCACGCACCACGTCGGCCGTGAGCTCCGCCAGGTCGACCAGCTCGCGGCGGAGAGGCACATCCTCGTCGGCGTGCGCCAGGGAGCGCAGGCGTCCGAGCATCCTCTTCATGCGCTCCGCCTCCGCGACGCTGTCCTCGATCGCCTGGCCGGACTTGCCACCACGAGCGGACCGCCGCAGGATCGACAGGTTGGTCATGATCGTCGCGAGCGGCGTCGCCACCTGGTGCGAAACGTCGGTGAGAAAGCGCCGCTGCGCCGTCAGAACGCCCGCGAGCTGATCGTTGGCATTGGCCTGGGCGAGGATCGCGAGGTTCATCCGATAGATGAGCGGCAGCACGATCAGCGGCAGAGGCGCGGCGACCGGCGCCTCGATCGACAGCACCGCGATGCTCACGGCGCAGGCGGCAAGCGTCAGCGACGCGGGCCAGGATGCGGCGGCGGCCTGCCTCGCCAGCTCGACGTAGGAGCGCCCGGTATGCAGCGCGGCGGGCAAAACCGCCACGAGCAGGTTCACGGCCACGTAGATGAACGCCGCCGTGGTGGCACGTGCATCTTGGGCCGCGCCCAGATCTCTGTCGACCGTGCCTATCGCTCCGACCATCGCGGCGAGCGAGGCAGCGACGAGCACGTTGCCGGCGTTGAATGAGCTGTCCACCCACGATCGCCGCACGAGCCGGTTGCCGGCCAGCACGCTCACGGCCGCGGTGGCAGGCCCGACTCCGGGCGGCAGCAGCAGCACGGCGAGCAGGCACGGAAGGGCCCCGAGGTTGACCTTCTGCTCGGGCCCGATCTTCACCGGGAATCTCTCGGCCAGCAACACCCCGCCGACACAGACTGGGATGATCAGCCAGCGCCATGACTGTGCCGCCCCGAAGCCGCCTTCGGCTGCTGCGACGCCTGCAAGTACGATGCCAACCAGCGGCACGCCGACGATAACCGCCTTCAGCCGCGTCGGGAAGCTGGCGAAGGCCTTGACCACGGGTTCGTTCAGCTGGTTGGCACGTCGAGCATAAGAGTCAACACCGTTCCGCCGTTGGGAGTACCACCGGATTGGGTCACGCGATACCGATAGTTGCTGGACCGCACGCTGGCCCCGTGGGCGCCATACGGGATGTACACGTGAACCGTGATCAGGGATCCGCCCTTGCCGTCCGCGGCAGCGCTTGCCCCGGCCGTGATCTGCTTGGCGATGTGCCTGTCGGCCGGCGACAGATAGATCATGTTGTTGACAGAGAGGTTGTGCCCGCCGGGCGTCACAACCTGGATCGGCGGATCCGAGAGGCACCACATCACGTTGGCCGAAGCAGCGCCCTGACCGCCCAGGACGAGCAAACCGGCCGCCAGCGCACCCAACACGACCACCCTCTTACTCATGTCGAAACCTCTTCTTTTGATTCCGCGATGAACCGGTAACCGATGCCACGAACCGTCTGGATCAGGCGAGACTCGCCACCACCCTCGAGCTTCTGCCGGATCCGCGAAACATGCACCTCGAGCGAGTTCGATTCAGGACCGGTGGTCACCGCCCACACCGCTTCTGCGAGCTGCTCATAGGTCACGAGCTGGCCACGACTCCGCATCAGGGCCGCGAGGATCCTGAACTCGATTCCCGTCAGGCCCAGCTGCCGGCCCGATCGCGTCGCGAGGCCCTCGCTGAGGTCCAGGATGACGTCGCCCACCACCAGGCGCGAGCCGCCCTTGCCGCGATGCCTCCGGATGACCGCCTCGACACGCGCCATGAGCTCCTCGAGCGCGAAGGGCTTCGCGATGTAGTCGTCGGCCCCAAGCTTCAGCCCCGCGATCCGGTCGCTCACGGACGATCGTGCGCTGATACCTACGAGTGCGGCGTCGGTCTCGGCCCGGAACGCCTCGAACAGCTCGGGGCCGTCGTTGTCCGGCAGCATGAGGTCCAGGAGCACGACGTCCGGGTTCCACTGGCGCACCAGTTCGAGGCCGCGGCCAGCGGTGTCGACTGCGCGGACGGTGTAGCCCTCCTCACCCAGGCCGGCCGAAACCGCCCGGGCGAGCCGGCGATCGTCCTCCACCAGCGCCACCTTCCAGCGAATCGTCATTCGGGTGCGACGGCATTCTCCCATGGAAAGTGAGCAACTCATCGCTGTTACCGATGTCTGCGGAGAGACCTAGGTCACATGGCGCGAGTAGGGGCTTCGTAACCTCGGCATCAGGTCGTCCGTTGCTAGTCGGCGTGGGCGCGACCCTATGAGCTCGCGGGCGCCCGCGCCGCTGCGACGGCTGGCGCTGACGCTGGTCGCCCTGGTGGCCCTGGTGGTCCCGAGCCTGGTCACCGAGTGGGTGCTGACGCCGGCTGTAGCCGACGTCCAGCAGCGCGTGCACGAAAGGACTGACACCCTGCGCGTGGTGCTGCTCAGCGAGGATCAGGTCCCGAAGGTGCTGGCGCAGGCGGTCGTCGCCACCGAAGACGAGAGCTTTTACTCACATCACGGGATCGATTCGATCGGCCTCGGGCGCGCGATCCTATATGACGCCTCCAACCTCTGCCTGTGCCAGGGCGGCTCCACCATCACGGAACAGCTCGCCAAGGACGTCTACCTCGGAGGGTCGGACCGCGGATACAACAAGGTGGAGGACCTCGTCCTTGCCTTGAAGATCGAGCAGGTGATCGGCAAGCGGCAGATCCTGGCCGACTACCTCAGCGTGATCCCGACCGGCCTCAACCGATACGGCGTGAGCGCCGCGTCATGCGCTTACTTTCACGCGCCACTGGGTGGCCTGACGCTGGGACAGTACGCGCTATTGGCGGGCGTCACGCAGGCCCCCTCCCTCTACGACCCGACAGTCGACTCGGCAGCCGCGATCGCCCGCCGAAGCCACGTCCTCTCAGCCATGGTCGCCGACAAGATGATCACGAAGACCCAGGCAGCCGCAGCCAACACCGAACCACCTCTGGCGACACAGGGACCGGGCTGCTAGTCCCCCTCCACCGCGTCAGCGGGGGAAGGGCCGGGGAGGGGGTCGCGGGAAAAAGTTCTCCCTACCCCAACCACGCAAGGGGAGACGTCGCGTCGAAACCGAGGTTGAACGTGACCTGGATCGGCTTGACTACGGGAGCGACCGGCGCAGCCGGCGGAGTCGGACTCGGCAGCGGTCCATTGTGCGGGCCCCCGGGTGTTGGGCTCGGAGTGGGAACCGGGGGTGGCGCCGGCGGGTTGTACGCGTTCTTGGGTAGGAACCAGAGCTGGAACGGAGCCGCCGGCCCACCCGGGGCGAGATACGCGATTCCGCTCCCGTCAGGCGCCCAGGCCGGCTGAGCGACGAGCTGGTTCGAGATCATTGTCCTGAGCGCGCCCAGGCTGGAGCCGTTCCACGAGGCGATGGTGAGATACGAGACCTGCTTCTGGTAGGTGCAGATCATGGCGATGCTGCCGCCATCAGGAGACAGCGCCGCTTGCGCGCAGCTGGCATCGGTCGACGTCAGCGCCCTACCCGGTGAACCCGCTCGGCTGGTGAACCAGAGCTGCCCGGTCCGGTTGCCGTTCTCATCGTACGTGTACTTCGTGTAGATAATCCCGCCAGGAACCGGCACCGGTTGCATGTCCCCACCTGTGTAGCTGTTCGCGACGGTCCAGGCCCGACCCGAGCGGATCGGGGCGCCCGGAGTCACCGCCCAGACTGCCATGTCGACGTCGTAGTAATTGGCACCGACGTATTTGGGGCCGTCATAACTCATCCAGAGCGTGCGCTCGTCAGCACTGAGCCTCGGGTAGAACGACCACGCGTTCGCTCCGGTGTCCCAGGCGTTGCGAGGCGCGGCCGCGTTGTTGGTGAGCTGGTTGTACACGCCACCGTACAGAGTCAACACATAGACGTCTGAGAAAAACGCGGAGCGCTTGACAGCGAGCAGGTAGTTGCCGTCGGGGTACAACGCCGGCTGAGTCCATCCGACCTCTGGTGTGAGCTGGTGGAAGCGCCCGGCGCTGAAGCTGTAGAGGGCGCCGGACTGCGCGAGATAGATCGTGCCGGGCAGCATGAAGGCCTGCGCGCGCGGAGTTGCGGCCGTGGGTTTCTGCGGAGGTGCGACGACCTTCGACTGGCGCGAGCCGAGGTAGACGTACGAGGACACTCCTGTCACCGCCATTACCGCGGCGAGGCCGACCGCCAGCAGGAACTTCGACATCATGGGAAGTACTGGTGCACCAGCGGAAGGATCAGGTTCCAGTTCGGAGTGAGGCTGCCGCCCGGGGCGCCTGAACGGGCGTAGGGCGGCAACAGGAGGACCTGGTGGATGGCGTCCGGGTTGTCGAAGCTCGCGGCCAGAGGAACGAGGCGGGCCACCCTGTCAAGCCCGATGCTGGTCTTGAGCTCCCCTCCGATCGCAGTGGCGAGGGCCGGGACGTCGGAGGGAGCAAGCTGCTTGGCCTTCGCGCGGATCGCCTGGAGCACTTGCTGCTGCCGTTTCGAGCGGCCGTAGTCGCTCTGAAGGTCGCTGTGGCGGGAGCGTACGTACTGCATCGCGTGAATTCCGTCCAGGTGTTGGGGACCGGCAAGCACCGCGACCCGCTGGAAGCCATACGGATCACTGCTGTAGACGTCGGACGGGTAGTAATCGTCCATGACCGGGTTGCTGGTGACGATGTCGATTCCGCCAATCGCGTCAATCACCTTGATCAGCCCGAGCAGCCCGACCCAGATGTAGTCGTCAACGTGGACGCCGAAGTCTTGTTCCACAGTTGCGATGGCGGCTCCCGCGGAACCGTATGAGTAAGCACCGTCAATCTTTCCCGAACCGCCGGTTGACAGGTGTACATAGAGGTCGCGCGGTATCGAGAGCATCGTGACCTCTTTGGTCGCGGGGATCACCCTGACGAGGATCATCGACTGGGTCAGGACGTGGTCCGCGGAGAACTTCGAGTCATCGTCCGAACCGAGCAGCAGCACCGTGAACGCCCCCTGCGATGCCGCGCTTGGCGATGGTGAGGGCGAGGGCGAGAACAGGGTGGTGGCAACAGGCGACGGTGAAGCCACAGTGACCGCCACGCCCGTCTCCTGGAGCGCGGTCGCCGCGGCGGGGAGAAAGTACGCAAAGCCACCCGCCACCGCCGAAACGGCGACCGCAAGCACAACAAGAGTGATGGTGGTCAAAGGGCTCAGGCGACCACGCGATGCGCGGGCGCGGTGCCCCGGTCTCATACCGAGTGGCACAGGCTCAGAGTGTACCTTGACGCCCGGTTTAGGTTTGTAAGCGGGTTGTTAACGTTAGTGGCGAGCCACCGCCAGCTCGACCGCCTTGACTACGAGCAGGATGATCGCCAGCACGAGGTAGCCGCTCAGTGTGAGCATGGCGATTCTGCGGGCGGGCGACCACGCCGGCCGCTCGAGCAAGGCAAGAGCCGGCATTCTCCAGTTTTCGCGCTCGGCCCGAGACATCTCCGGCATCGGAGCGCCGCCCCTTTGAGTCAGCCAAAGCCACATGGCGCCGGCGCCCAGCACTCCGGCCATCACCGAACCCAGCACCACGAGGAGCCGGGTTACGTCAATTGACGGGATGACGGTGGAGATGACGAGGATCAGCGACAGCACCAGCAGCGCGCCGACGATGAGGCCGGCGACGCCGTTCAGCCAGGGCTTGTTGACCCAGGGCCCGAGGACCGCGCGGTCGTTGCAGAGCAGGATCGCGAACACGGTTGCGCTCGGCAGCATGATGCCCGCGAGCGCTTGCACCGCTGTTGTGATGACACCGAGCGGTGCATGCGGGATGAGCACGATCGCGGCCGCAAGGGCCACCATCGCGCTGTACGAGCTGTAGAAGAGCTTCGCTTCGCCAATACCGCGGTGCAGTGAATGACTCAGCCCGAACATGTCGCCAAAGGCGTACGACGTTGCCAGCGTGACCGCAGAAGCGCCGACGATCGAAGCGTCGAAAAGAAGAAGTGCAAAGATGGCGCCGACCAGCGGCGCGACGTGACCGGACAGTCCCTGCGCTATGGAAAGCGCATCGTCGAAGTGGCCGAAGTCGGCCGTTCCCGTGAAGGCTGATGCTGTCGCCATCATGATGCAGGCCGCGCCGACCACGACCACGAACGCCCCCAGGACTGTGTCGGCTTTCTCATACTCGAGCCATCGCGGGGTGATGCGCTTGTCGATGACGTTCGACTGCTGAAAAAAGAGCTGCCAGGGGGCGACGGTGGTGCCCACCACGGCGATGATCAGGAGCGCCGAGTTGGAGGTGAGGCCGCCTTGAATTCCAGGCCGGGCGAAGCCCATCAGCGCCGCGGCCGGGTCCGGATGGCTCAAAAAGGCGAGTGGAAGCACCAGCAGGCTCGCGAACAGAAATACGAACATCGCGCGCTCCCAACGCCTGAAATTTCCACTGATGGTGATCCCGACCAGCACAAGAGCAGACGCCGGCACGACCACGTAAGGGCTCAGGCCGAAATATTCCCCGGCGAATTTGATGCCGATGAATTCGGTGCTGATGGTCAGGAAGTTCAAGAGGAATATCCCGGCGACCGAGAACCAACCCCAGAAGCGACCGAACCGTTCTGCGATCAGCTTCGCGTAACCGACGCCGGTCACCGCCCCGAGTCGCACGACCATCTCCTGGTTGACGATCAGGACCGGGATCAACAGGACCAACGTCCACAGCAGCGAGTAGCCGAAGTCCTGCCCCGCCTGCGCGTACGTGGACACGCCACCTGCGTCGTTGTCTCCGACCATGACGATCAATCCCGGGCCGACGATCGCCGCCAGCGTGAGCAGCCTGCGCCTCCAGGTTCGGCGTGGTGCGACGTCACTCAGCCGGATGGTCCCGAAGGCGCCGTGGATGTCCCCGGCGTGCGCGTCCCCCAGAACGACTGACTTTCGGGTCAAGCGCGAGTCCTTCTCAAGCGGCTCGCGCTCGCCCACCCGGGTCTATACTCCGCTGCTCGCTTCGACCCGATTGCGCCAGTCCTCAGGGACGAGCGCTTCCATCAAGTCGTCTACCGAGATCGCGCCGACCAGGTTGCCGGCGTTGTCGGTCACCGCCAGGGAAGTGAGGTTGTAGTCCGCCATCATCAGCGTCACGTCGGCGAAGTCGGCGCCGCCGCCGATGGTGCAGCTGGTCAGCTCCAGGTCTTCGATCTTCTTCGTCGGATTCGCCCGCACGAGATCGGCCACGGCAATGCTCCCGACGAACTTCCCGCTCTCTTCGGTGACGAACACTGTGTTGAGCAGCTGATGCGGCGCCTTGTCATCAACACGCACCGCCTCGATCGCCATGTCGACCGTGGAGCCGCGCATGACCCATACGTAATCTGGGCTCATCATGCCGCCCGCGGTCGTGGGGTGGTACTGGAGCAGCTTGCGCATCTTGTGCTGCTGGTTCGGAGACATCAGGTTGAGCACAGGCAGGCGCCGCTCCTGGTCCAGCTCACCTAGCAGGTCGGCCGCGTCGTCGGGCGCCATCTTGTCGAGCACCCGAGCCGCCTCCTCGTTGGAGCGGGTCTTGATGAACTCCGCCTGGTGCTCGGAGTCGAGCTCTTCGAATATGTCGGCCGTCAGCTCGGCGTCGCCCTGGACAGCCTTGATGATCTCCTCGCCCTCGGCATGCGATGCGCCTTCGACGATGTCCGCGATCTGCGCGGGATGGAGCCGGCGCAGCCGCTGCAGAGGCATGAGCAGCTTGGCCGTCGGGACGTGCCCGACGAACGGTTGCACGTCTCGCCAATCGAGGATGGCGTGGCGGCGCAGGTCGGGGCGGCCGCGCCGGGGCACGAGCCTGCGCAGCATCGCCTGGGGGCTTCGGTCGATGCCCTGAAGCCGCCAGCCCTCTTCCCCATGCGCCAGCACGAGATCGTGAGCCTGCACGATGCGGCCTCGCGCGACGTCGACCAGGTGCCGGCCCAGCACGTCGGCCGCCAGGAGCACCTCGCCCGGTCTGCGCTGGAACGGCTGCGTCTGGATCGTGTGCGTGTTCAGGCTCATCGCGCCCGGCTCGAGCTTGTCGACCACGTCGATGCCGACAAACACGTCCTGCGCGCCGACGCGGACCTTCAACCCCGTCACCGGGGGATACCCGCCGCCCTCCGCGAGCTTGACGATGAAGTCCTCGACCCGGCCGACCTCAGCCCCGGCCGGGTTGAGCACAGGGCTGCGCAGCAGCTGCGTCAGCATCAGCCTTCGTTTCTCCCGCGTCTTGTTCTCTTGGGTCTTGCCCGCCTGGTCCAGGTGTCCGTTCCTTTCCTCGTCAGTCATTTGAGTCCGCAACCCCACGACGATGTGATGGCCGGCGCCCGCCCATTATCCTGCGTGGCCTAGGATCGGATCGAGATGGGAGCTCGCGTCGAGGAGTATCGCGTGGCGCTCAGGGGCCTCCGGGACTGGGAGCCCTACTTGAAGAAGCATTCCGGGCTCCCGGGAGCGCGAGCGAACCTGGAGCTCGTCCAGGCCGTGGGTGACGAGGCCGACGCCGATCGCCTGTGGCAGCTGTCCGGCTCCACCGACGAGTACCTGGCGCTTTGTGGCACGGCGGGCCTTGGCAAGGTGGCGCTGATGGAGCCGGCGACCGTGATGACACGGTTGCGCGAGCTCGCGGCGGACCCGCGCTGGCGCGTACGCGAGGGAGTCGCGACGGCTTTGCAGCGCATCGGCCGCGAGAGCATGCCTTACCTGCTGACCGAGATGCAGGCCTGGGCCGGCGATGGAGCCTACGTGCAGCGAGCAGCCGCGGCGGGACTGTGCGAGCCGGCCCTGCTGAAAGAAAAGCAGTACGCGGTCGAGACGCTGATGATCCTCGACCAGATCACAAGCTCGCTCGCCGCTAGCCCGGATCGCAAGGACGACGGGTTTCGAGTGTTGCGCCAGGCGCTCGGATACTGCTGGAGCGTCGCGGCGGCCGCCGCTCCGGAAAACGCGTTGCCGTATTTCGAGAAATGGATGCAGTCGAAAGACAAGGACGTGGCGTGGGTGATGAAGACCAACCTCGCCAAGGCGCGCATGGCCCCCGTTCGCGCGCAAATGTCGTGATAGCGGGGGGCCAAGAGACCCAAAGGTTCAAGTCTTTCGGCTCTCGCGATGGGCCTCGCTCAGGTCCAACGTGAAGCGTGAAGGCGCAGTTGGAGATGGAAGCCGAAGGCAGCTCAGAAGCAGTGCTCGACACGGTCGAGAAGCTGTCGGCGGATCAGTGCCTGGAATTGCTGTGCTCGCACGACTTAGGGCGGATCGCGCTGGTCATCGGCGACCAGCCTGAAATCTTCCCGGTGAACTACGCGACCGACCGATCGATCGTGGTCTTCAAGGTTGCGCCCGGAACAAAGCCCTCCGGCGCGATGAACCGCCGGATCGCCTTCGAGGTCGACGAGGTCGACTCGCGGGCGGGAATCGCGTGGAGCGTGATGATCAAAGGCACGGTCCTCGATGTCACCGCGAGTCGGGATCCGTTCACGGCATTTCTCCGGACCGCCGGCATCAGGACGGCGCCGCCCGGCGATCACCCCCTGTGGATGGCGATCTATCCGTCCGAGATCTCTGGTCGCCGATTCCGTTTGCGCTGAGGGGGGCCTGCGCAACTGGCATGATGGGATGGGATGACGGACGCCGGCATGCCTGACATCGCGAACCTCCATCCGCTCGGCCCGGAAGAGCTGCGGCTGATCAACGCGTACTGGCGAGCGGCCAACTACATCTCGGTCGGCCAGATCTACCTGCTGAACAACCCACTGCTGGCCGAACCACTCACGCTCGACGCCATCAAGCCAAGGCTGTTGGGCCATTGGGGCACCACTCCCGGCCTGAACCTCATCTACGCGCACGCCAACCGCGTGATCAAGCAGCGCGACCTCGACGCGATCTACATCATGGGACCGGGCCACGGCGGCCCGGCCGCGGTCGCCAACGCCTACCTCGAAGGCACCTACACCGAGGTCTACCCCGACATCACCATGGACACCGCCGGCATGCAGAAGCTGTTCCGACAGTTCTCGTTTCCCGGGGGCATCCCGAGCCACGTCGCTCCCGAGACTCCCGGGTCCATACATGAAGGGGGCGAGCTCGGCTATGCCCTTGTCCACGCGTATGGAGCGGCCTTCGACAACCCGAACCTCACCGTCTTCTGCATCGTCGGCGACGGAGAAGCGGAAACCGGTCCACTGGCGGCGAGCTGGCACTCGAACAAGTTCCTCAACCCGCGGCGCGATGGCGCCGTCCTCCCAATTCTTCATCTGAACGGATACAAGATCGCCAACCCTACGGTGCTCGCGCGGATCCCTGAGCACGAGCTCCGCGAGCTGCTCGAGGGCTACGGCCACGCGCCGATCTTCGTCACCGGCGACGACCCTGACGAGGTGCACCAGCAGCTCGCCGCGGCGCTCGACGAAGCGCTCGACGAGGTGGCGGGCATCCAGGATGCCGCGCGTTCGCATGGCGCGACGTTGCGGCCGCGCTGGCCGATGATCGTGCTTCGTACCCCCAAGGGATGGACCGGTCCCAAGATCGTGGACGGTCTCCAGGTGGAGGGCACGTTCCGAGCGCATCAGGTCCCCGTCACCGACTTCAAGACGAAACCCGACCACGTGCAGATCCTCGAAGACTGGCTGCGCAGCTACCGTGCGGAGGAGTTGTTCGACGCGGCCGGCCGCCTGGTGCCAGAGCTCGCCGAGCTTCCACCGCGCGGGGCGCGCCGGATGAGTGCAAACCCCCACGCCAACGGCGGGGAGCTGCTCAAGCCGCTGCGCCTGCCCGACTTCCGCTCCTACGCGGTCCAGGTGGACAAGCCCGGCACGACGACCGGCGAGGCGACCAGGGTGCTCGGCGCTTACCTGCGGGACGTCATCCGCGACAACCCCGACAACTTCCGGATCATGGGTCCGGACGAGACCTCATCGAACCGTCTTCAAACGGTGTTCGAGGCGACCAACCGCGCGTGGGACGCCGAGCTCGTGCCGGGCGACGACCATCTCGCCCCGGACGGGCGCGTCATGGAGGTGCTGAGCGAGCACCTGTGCGAGGGATGGTTGGAGGGCTACCTGTTGACGGGTCGCCACGGCCTCTTCAACTGTTACGAGGCGTTCATCCACATCATCGACTCGATGTTCAACCAGCACGCCAAGTGGTTGAAGGTGACGCGGCAGATCCACTGGCGGCGGCCGATCGCGTCGCTCAACTACCTGCTGTCATCGCACGTTTGGCGCCAGGACCACAACGGGTTCTCCCACCAGGATCCCGGCTTTATCGACCACGTCATGAACAAGAAGGCCGAGGTCATCCGCGTGTACCTCGCGCCGGACGCGAACACCCTGCTGTCGGTGGCCGACCACTGCCTGCGCAGCCGGAACTACGTGAACGTGATCGTCGCGGGCAAGCAGCCCGCGCTCAACTACCTTTCGATGGACGATGCCGTCGCGCACTGCACCCGGGGGCTTGGCATCTGGGACTGGGCAAGCAGCGACGCAGGCAGCGAACCGGATGTCGTGCTCGCGTGCGCGGGCGAGGTGCCGACCCTGGAGGTTCTCGCCGCCGTGGACCTACTCCGGCAGCACCTGCCGGAGCTGAAGGTCCGGGTCGTCAACGTCGTCGACCTCATGCGGCTTCAGCCTCCGAGCGAGCATCCGCATGGATTGCCGGACGCGGAGTTCGATGACATCTTCACGAGCGACAAGCCGGTCGTGTTCGCGTACCACGGCTACCCGTGGCTGGTGCACCGGCTCACGTACAGGCGGGCGAATCACAACAACATCCATGTCCGCGGATATAAGGAAGAGGGCACGACGACCACGCCGTTCGACATGGCCATGCTCAACGACCTCGACCGCTTCCACCTCGTGATGGACGTGATCGACCGTGTCCCGAGCCTCGGCACGAAGGCGGCGCACATCCGCCAGCACATGGTCGACGAGCGTTTGAGGCACCGACAGTACACGCGCGACCACGGGGAAGACCCGCCGGACATCACCGACTGGAAGTGGCGCTACTAGATATGCGAGTCCTTGTGGTCAACGCGGGGTCCAGCTCGTTGAAGGTCAGCGTGGTCGGCCCCGAGGACGAGGTGAGCGGCGAGCAGGAGTTCGAGGCCGTCGGCGGGCAGGTCGAGGGCGGAAGGCTCGACGCGGCCATCCACGCGATGGGCGGCGTCGAGGCGGTGGGCCACCGCGTGGTGCACGGGGGGCAGCGCTACCCGGAATCGGTGCGCATCGACGCGGGGGTCATCCGCTACCTGGTCACCATCACGGACCTCGCGCCCCTCCACCTCCCCGCATCCCTGGCCGCCATGGCTGCGGTCCGCGAGCTCATGCCGCGCATCCCGGCAGTCGCCTGCTTCGACACCGCCTTTCATTCGCGCATGCCGGCCGCAGCTTCGACGTACGCGATCCCGCTCGAATGGCGGCAGCGCTACGGCGTCCGGCGCTACGGCTTTCACGGCTTCTCTCACGCCTGGGCGGCGCGGCGTGCGGCACAGCTGCTCGGGAGCCCGGGAACGGGGCTGAAAGTCGTCACCTGCCACCTGGGGTCGGGTGCGTCGGTCGCGGCGGTGTGGGGCGCGCGCTCAATGGACACCACGATGGGATTCACGCCGCTCGAAGGACTCGTCATGGCCACGCGCTCCGGCAGCATCGACCCGGGCCTGGTGCTGTGGCTGCAAAAGCACGCCGGCCTGTCCGACGGCCAGATGATGGACGCGCTGGACAGGCACTCGGGCCTGCAGGCGCTGGCCGGCACCGGGGACATGAGGCAGCTGCTCGAAAACCTGTCGGCGGGCGACGAGGACGCACGTCTCGCCTTCGACGTCTACGTCCACCGCCTCCGCGCGTCCATCGCGTCGATGGCGGCCGCGATGGCGGGCTTGGACGTCCTGGTGTTCACGGGCGGCGTGGGAGAGAACGCATCGCCGGTGCGCGCGGCCGCGGTGTCCGGCTTGCGGTTTCTAGGAGTTGAGATCGACCGCGAACTAAATGCAAATGTTACGGGTGACACCGACATCAGCTCTCCGTCGGCCGCGGTGCCAACCCTGGTGATCAAGGCGCATGAAGATATAGAGGTCGCGCGCGAGGTGCGGAAGGTGCTCACAGCGAGTCCTCCCTCTCCCCTCTAGGAGAGAGGGTTGGGGAGAGGGCCGCGAGAGGAAGACTAAATGCGCTCGAAAACGACGATCGGAATCTCGCGCGCCGTCAGGCTCTGCTGCTGCGCGAGGTAGGGCACCGCCTTAGTGAGTTCCTCCCGCTCATCGGATCCGGCCGTGCTGGCCCGGACCTCGAATCGTTCCGGCCCGGCAAGCTCCACGGTCGCACTCGGGTTCGCGAGGAGGTTGTGGTACCACGCGGGCGCTTTGGGAGCGCCGTTGGCCGACGCGATGACGACCAGCCGGTCACCCTGCCTTCCAAAACCCAGTACGACCGAACGAGGCTCACCCGAGCGCGCGCCGGTCGTGGTGAGGATCAGCAGCCCCCGGCCCGCCATGTCACCGGTGAACTGCCCATGGTTGGCCCGGAAGTCGGCGATCAGCTTGACGTTGAAAGCCTTCATGTCGGCCGGGATGACGGGCGCCTTCCGCGGTGTGTCACTCATGTCTTATCAAGGTTAGGCCGAACGATCCGGTACTTGATGTGCGTCACCGCGGGCGAGGCGACCACCTTGACCGGCTCGAGGACCGGGTCGCCAACGTCTTCCAGCAGCCGCTCACCGGCTCCGAGAATCACAGGCGCGATGTGGAGATAGAGCTCGTCCAACAAACCTGCCGCGAGGTACTGCCGCACAGCGCTGGCGCCACCGGCGATCGAGACCTTCTGGTCGCCCGCGGCTGCTTGAGCCTGCTCCAGCGCTGAATCGATCCCATCGGTGACGAAATTAAACGTCGTGCCGCCTTCCATCGTCAGGGGTTCGCGCGGATGGTGGGTCAGCACGAAGACGGGCGTGTGGTAAGGCGGGTCGGGGCCCCACCATCCCTTCCATTCGTGGTCCCACTCTCCGCGGCCGGCGCCAAACATGTTGCGACCCATGATGTAGGCGCCGATGCCCTGGGCGACCTCGTTGGCGACCTCGGAGTCGGGGCCGTCCTCGCCGCCCTCCATTCCTTGCATGCGGCGCCAGCCGGCGGTCGGGAATACCCACTCGTGGAGGCGCATACCGCCCTCGCCGATTGGATTGTCAAGGCTCTGATTGGGCCCGGCGACAAAGCCGTCAAGCGAGACCGAGATCTGGCAGGTGACCAAGCCCACGCCCCAATCATCGCCGGTGGCGGCCTGCGGTGCTTCGCGGAGCGAGAAGGGGTCGGGCCGGGACCCGGCCCCCTCTCTAGGCCTTTTGTGGGCGCTCGGTCAGCCGATGATTGCCGCCCCAGCCCTGCACTACAGCCTCGCGTCCCTTCCTTACTGACCACTCCCTACATCGCTCACAGCACCAGGACCGGTCAATCGGGCGCACCGCGCCGAAGAACTGCCCAAGGAAGCCCACGCCATGCTCAACGAGACAGCCGCGAGGTTTGGTCGGTCAGGCGCACGGGGCTGCGTCGGGCTCAATTCGCAATCAGAGAGTGCCCCGCGAGGGATTCGAACCCCCGACCCTCTGCTTAGAAGGCAGATGCTCTATCCACTGAGCTAGCGGGGCGGTGCCGCCATTCGGGAGAATACCCAAGGGGCCGGGGAAGTATGAGCGACTCACTCGAGCGGCTGAAGGCGATCCTGGCTGAGGTGACGGACCTGAGCCGGGCGGCCGCATTGCTCGAGTGGGACCAGGAGACGAACATGCCGCCGGGCGGGGTGGCGGCCCGCTCCGACCAGCTCTCCACGCTGCTCCGGCTGTCCCACGTGCGCTTCACCTCCGACGAGGTCGGCCACCTGCTCGGCAAGCTGGAGGACGAAACTTCCGGTAAACCATTCGACTCTTACGAGGCGAGCCTGGTTCGCGTCACACGCCGCGACTACGAGCAGGAGCGCAAGCTGCCTCCCGACCTGGTGGCGGAGGCAGCGCGGGCGAGCTCGGCCGCGCGGCCGATGTGGGAGAAGGCGAGGCGCGAAGCGGACTTCAAGATTTTCGCGCCGGCCCTCGAGAAAAATGTCGAGCTCAACCGGCAGATCGCCGACGCGCTCGGGTATGCGGAGCGCCCCTACGACGCCCTCCTGGACCGTAACGAGCCCGGCCTCACGACCGACCAGCTCGAGACGATCTTCGCCGAGCTCAAGAAGGCGATCGTGCCGCTCGTCGCGGACATCGCGCGCCACGCGGACGCGGTCGACGACCGAGTGCTCTATCGCGGGTTTGACCCCGGCGCCCAGCTCAGGTATGCGCTCGACCTGGTCGCGAAGCTCGGCTACGACCTCGAACGCGGACGCCAGGACATCTCGACCCATCCGTTCTCGACGTCGTTTGGACCCGGTGACGTTCGCATCACGACGCGCGTCTCGCGCGACTTCTTCAACGAGTGCCTCTTCGGGTCGATCCACGAATCGGGACACGCGATGTACAACCAGGGCATCGGCGACGACATCGACCGGACTCCCCTGTGGGGCGGCGCGTCGCCGGGCGTGCACGAATCGCAATCGCGGCTCTGGGAGAACCTCGTGGGACGCAGCCACCCGTTCTGGAAGCATTTCTTCCCGAGCCTGCGCGGCAAGTTCCCCGAGCAGCTGCGCGGGGTGGACGACGAACAGTTCTTCAAAGCGGTGAACAAGTCGTACCCGTCGCTGATCCGAGTCGAGGCGGACGAGGTGACGTACAACCTGCACGTCCTGCTCCGGTTCGAGCTCGAGAACGAGATGCTCGAGGGCAAGCTCAAGGTCAACGACCTGCCCGAGGCATGGAACTCGCGCATCAAGTCGTACCTGGGCATCAACGTGCCGAACGACCGCGAGGGCGTGCTGCAGGACATCCACTGGTCGTTCGTGGGGTTTGGCGTTTTCCCCGGATACACGCTCGGCAACCTGATCGGCGCGCAGCTGATGGAGAAGATTCGCACCGACATCCGTGATCTCGATGGGCAGATCGAGGCGGGCCAGTTCGCGCCATTGCTGAGCTGGCTGCGCAAGAACGTGCACCGGCACGGCCGCAAGTTCACACCCAACGAGCTGCTCGAGCGGGCTACCGGCAAGCCGCTGGAGGCCGGGCCGTGGATCGCCTACGTCCGTGAGAAGTTCGGGTCTCTATACGGGATCAAGCACCGGTCTGAGCCGAGTCGCTAGTCAGGTCCTCGGGCCGCCGGCCCGAAACTCATCGTCGGCGGGATGGTCAGGAAGCGTCCGTCATCGCCGCGGACCAGCTGCCACCCACCCTCGTGCACCATCCAGTGGTGCCGGGTGCAGAGCAATGCCAGGTTCGGCGCCTCGTTCGTGCCGCCATGGAGCCAGTGCACGAGGTGGTGCCCCGAGCACCAGCTTGCCGGCCGCTCACAACCCGTCCAGATGCAGTGTTCGTCACGGATGTTGAGGGCCTTGCGGGCCGGGCCCTGAATCGTGCGCTTGGCCCGCCCCACGTCGATGACCATCGAGTCCGACCCGAGAATGATTCTCGTGATGGACGCATCACAGGCCAACCGTTCGACCGTCTTCGAGGAAATCGGGAGCGAGAGCTCCATGTCGGCCGCGGCTGCGCCGGGAAGGCCTTGCAGCGTCTCGAGCGTGGCGGTGACCATGAGGTGGGTTCTCTGGCTGCCCCGCTGAGGGATCAAACCCGCGTCCAGGGAATGCATGGCGAGCTCGACTGCAGCGTCCGCCATCCGGTGGTCCAGGTCGCGGACGTCGTGGGCGCCGGACTTGCGCGCCAGCGGCTTCAGGGCGGTGAGCAGCACCGCGCCACCTTCGGGATCGAACTGCCCGCTCAGAAGCACGGTGCCGTCCATCCAGGTGCTCACTTTGAGGCGCCGGTTCTGCACCAGTTCGGCCTGCTCCTCGGTGTAGCCCCTGGGGTCGGCAGCGTGGCGATAGTGGGTGCAGATGTAGTGGAACTTGCCGGGTGAGTTTTCGCGCGCCTTTTCGATGAGGGCCTTCTCGTCGAACCGGTCTCCGAGCGCCTCCGCCGTCCGGGCCATGACCGTCATATGTGCAAAACCGATCTCGCCTTCGACCACCGCCCTGATGGACTCGGGCATCCGGTTGAGCGCCTCGCCCACGGCAATGCTGTTGGCGGCTGCGCCGCTGGTTACGCGGCAGTTGAACCGGATCCAATCCATCGGGCTTATGAAGCCGTCGTCGTCGTACTTCTCCCTGGTCGCAAATTCGGCGGCAAGGCGGGCGATATAAAGGTCCCTGAGATCTCTCGCGTGGTATTCGCGGCGCAGCTCTTCAGCGATTTCGTGGTCGTAGAGCTGCTTGAGATCGGTGGCCGGCTCGATTTCCATGAGTCGATATTACGAACATCTGTTTGATTGTCAGCCCCGCCTGTTAAGACCAGAGCTAGCCCCGCTATCCGAAGTCGATGGGCGCCAGGACTTCGCGGTTGACCTCGAGCTTGAAGATGTCCGGCCGGCCATAGTGCCCCGCCACGTCGAGCGTCCGTTTCGCGGCTGATGCGACCACGGGGTCGCATTCCGAGTAGAGGATTCCGTGCTCCTCGTGCAGCGGGCCCGCCACAATCCTTCCGCCCGGGCTCACGATGACCGAGTCGCCCGGGTTGTACCACTCCTCGAGGTCCGGGAACAGCTGCGCGCGCTGCGGAAAGTCCTTCGGGATGTCCTTGCCGCGCATCGCGGTCCCGTTGCCCAGCACCCAACACCGCCCTTCGGCCGCGATGTGGCGCATCGTCGAGATCCAGGTGCTGCCCTCATCCCAGGTCGGCGCGACATAAATCTCGCATCCCTGCGCAAAGATCGCAAACCGCGCGAGCGGCATGTAGTTCTCCCAACAGATCAGGCCGCCCACCCTCCCTGACGGCGTGTCGCTCACGCGCAGCCCGCTCGCGTCCCCGGTGCCCCACACCATGCGCTCAGGATTCGTGGGCATGAGCTTGCGATGCCGGTTGAGCACCTCGCCGTCGGGCCCGATCAAGACAACCGTGTTGTACAGAGTGCCACGGCTGAACTTGCCGTCGCGCTCGTGGATGCCGATCGACACCGTGACCTTCAGGCGCCGCGCGGCCGCCTGGATCGGCTTCAGGTCTCCCCCGCTCAGGTCGACTGCGTTCTCGATCAGCCGCCCGTGGATCTCACCTGTCAGCTCGAAATCTGTACCCGGTCGCAGGCGCCACAACCACTCCGGGTAGCCCGGCAGCCAGGTCTCGGGAAACGACACCAGCCGTGCGCCCGAAGAGGCCGCCTCCTCGAGCAGTTCCACGCCGCGCTCGAGCGTTTTCGCGCGGTGCAGCGTGACCGGCGGATGCTGTACCACCGCAACGCGATGAGGCGTCGCGGCCTTCTTCACCGTCTTTTTGGGCATGGCGCACATGTTGCGTGATGCCGGTCAGATTTTGTAGGGGAAGTCTCCCGCCCGCGCGACCATGCCCGGCAGCTCCTTGCCCAGCTGGCCGGCCAGCCACTGCGAGGTCGCGATCAGCATGTCGAGGTCGATGCCGGTGGTGATGCCGAGCCCCCGCATCAGGTACACGAGATCTTCCGTCGCGATGTTGCCCGTCGCCTTCGGGGCGAACGGGCATCCGCCCGCTCCACCGACCGATGCGTCAAGCGAGACCGCTCCCGCTTCGAGAGCAGCCACCGCATTCGCATACCCGGTGTTGCGTGTGTTGTGGAAATGCCCGCCGACACGCGCGCCAAGACTGATTGCGCCGCCCACCAGCTCCTTCACCTGCGATGGAACGCCGACCCCGATCGTGTCCGCGAGGCAGATCTCATCCGGCGGTATCGCCATCAGCTGCTCGACGATGCTCAAGACGCGTTCGGGTGGAACCGGTCCTTCGAACGGACAGCCGAACGCAACGCTCACCGTCACGGTGATGGGCACCCGCTCGCTCCGCGCCCGCGCCACCAGCGCCAGCGCAGTCTTCAGTCCCTCTTCGGTAGTGGCGTTCTGGTTGCGCCGCCCGAACTCGTCGGTCGCGGCGAACGCGTAGTGGACCTCGTCCACACCCGCCGCCACCGCGCGCTCGTAGCCCTTGTCGTTGAGGACGAGGCCGGCATATGAAACGCCGGGCTTGCGGTGGAGCGCGGCCATCACCTCTTCGGCGCCGGCCATCTGGGGCACGAGCTTCGGGTTGACGAAGCTCGCGGCCTCGATCCGCTTCAATCCGGCAGCAGCCAGCCGGTCGCACAGCTCTGCCCGCGCTGCGGGCTCGAGCGTGCGGCTTTCGTTCTGCAATCCGTCCCTCGGGCCCACATCGCAGATCACAACAGACACGCGAATAAGGCTACGGCCCCACCAGGTCCGTCATCGGCGTGGCGCCCGCGGCCTTGCCCAGGCGGCCGACTCCCAGCACGTCCTCGATGGTCGCCAGCAGGGAGTAGTGCGTATAGGGCTGCTGGCTGACGCGGTGGCTCTGATTCGGCGCCACGACCAGTGACAGGACGCGGTTGTCGGCGCTGCCGTCGTCCTCGTCCCAGACGACGAACAGCACGCCCCCCGACGTCCACGCCTTCGAACGCATGATCATGCCGACGGTCTGGCGCAGCCAGGTGTCGCCCACCGACACGTCGCAGCTGTGCTCGTCGTGGCACATGTCGGGTGTGATCCAGCCGAACAGCGGCGTGCTGCCCTCGAGGTCCGCCGCCAGCGATGTCAGCGGCACGACGTTGGCCGGGCAGCGTCCTCCGTAATACGCGAACGGGTTGTGGCCCGGGTCGTATGGGACCGGGCTGTCAAGACAGCCTGCGCTGCCGAGTCCATCCATGTAGGCGCGCCAGCTCACGTGTGCTCGAGTGAGCTGGTCGCCGATGTCTTGCGCCGGCAGAGCGTGGTAGCTGTCATCCGTCACGCCCCACGTGCTCCCCGATGTCATCGCGAGGTAGTTGGGGACGCTCGGATGCGCCACGGCGTGATAGTTCGCCGCCTCCCGGTAGGTGGCCGCGAGGGAGGCCGTGAATGAGCCCGAAAGCGCCTCCTCGGGCGACTTGTTCTCCATGACGATCACGAAAACGTGGCGAGGCGGCAGGGGCGGCGCCGGTGCTCCAAACCCCCCGCAACCCACGACAGAGAGGGCCACCGCGAGGCCCAATAGTTGAATTCGCTTGATTATTAGAGTCACTCCAATTATGATGAGGCTCGAATAGAACGCTGGGAGGTGGTACCGATGACGACGACACGAAACGAGATTGAGACCGGGAGGCTCCGCGGCCGGTGGTTCGGGCTGGCGGCCCTCACAGCCAGCGGCCTGGTCCTGGGACTCGACATCACAATCCTTATAACGGCTTTGCCGACCCTGTCGGCCAGGCTGAGCGCGACCACCGACCAGCTGCAGTGGATGTCCGCCGCCTACACGCTATCGCTGGCCGGCTTCATGCTGCCCGCCGGCGTCCTCGGGGACCGCTTCGGCCGCAAGCGGCTTCTGCTGATCGGGCTCGTCACGTTCGGCATCTCCTCGGTGATCGCGAGCCAGATGACCTCCGCGAACGGGTTGATCCTGATGCGCGTGGTCATGGGCGCCAGCGGCGCCATCGTCCTCCCCCTGGTCACCTCGATCCTGCCGTCGATGTTCCAGGAGGATGAGCGCCAGCGCGCGATCGGCTTCTCGGGAGCCGGGGCGTTCATCGGCCTCCCGCTCGGACCGCTGGTCGCCGGCTGGCTGCTCACGCATTACGCGTGGGGTTCCATCTTCCTGATCAACGCCCCGGTGGTCGTGATCGCGGTCGTCGGTGCGTGGTTCTTCATCCCTGAGAGCAAGGATCCAAACCCCAAGCGCCTGGACTGGATTGGAGCTCTGCTCGAGATGGTCGGCGTCACCGGAATCGTCTACGCGATCATCGAGGAGCCCGTGCGCGGGTGGACCGACTTCCAGGTCCTCGGACCTCTGCTGGGCGGCGCCGTGTTGATCGCCGCCTTCATCATCTGGCAGTTCCGAGCCAGGGTGCCGCTCGTCGACCTCAACCTCTTCCGCAACCGGCGCTTCGCTCTGGCGACGGCGGCTTTCACCATCGTCGGGTTTGCGATGACAGGGGTCCTGTTCGTCCTGTCCCCTTACCTACAGATCGTGCAGGGAAACGACGCGCAGGGGACCGGCATCCGCCTGCTTCCGCTGATCGGCGCGATGATGGCCGGCGCGATCAGCAGCGACTGGCTGTCCAAGCGCCTTGGCGCGAAGGTCATGGTTTCCGCTGGAATGCTCGGTATCGCCGCGGGGATGCTCCTGCTGTCGCAAGCCGGCGTTGACACCGGCTTCGGGCTCGTCGCGATCGCGCTCGCCGTGATCGGCCTGGCCATTGCGCTCACCATGATCCCGGCCCTGGACGCGATCCTCAGCGTGCTGCCGGCAGGCGAGACCGGCGCGGGGAGCGCGCTGACCCGCGCCATCCAGAACGTCGGCTCGTCGCTCGGCGTCGCTGTCATGGGCAGCATCTTGAACAGCTCATATCAGTCACACCTGAGTGGTCAGCTGGCGGGGTTCCCCGCCGCCGCGCGTTCCGCGGCCGAGACCAGCGTGGCCGTCGCCGCCGTCGTGGCGCGTCACCTCCCGCAACCCCTGGGCGGTCGACTGCTTCGGCTGGCCGAGACCGCTTACTCTCAGGGCATGAGCGATGTGCTCCTCGCAACCGCGGGCCTGCTCGTTGCCGGCGCGGTGCTGATGGCCCTCTTCCTGCCGGCCCGCACCCCGCACGCGGTGCAAGACGCGGCGAGAGAAGCGAAGGCCGTAACAGCCTAGTGCCGAAGACGATCACGCCCCTGGCGGTCAGCCTGCGCGAGCGCAAGAAGCTGAAGACGCGCGAATCGATCCAGCGCGAAGCGATGCGGCTGATCCAGAAACAGGGTTATGAGAAGACGACCATCGAGCAGATCGCGGCGGCCGTCGAGATCTCGCCGAGCACGTTCTTCAACTACTTCCCGAACAAGGAAGACGTCGTCCTCTACGACGCGTACGACCCGATCATCGGCAAGCTCCTGCTGGAAAGGCCTGCGGACGAGCCGCCCAGCGTCGCCATCCGCCACGTGCTGGAGGAGATGGCGGGGATCTTCGAGCGCGACCGCGACGTCATCCTGGCGCGGGCGCGGCTCTGGATCGAGGAGCCCTCGCTGCGCGCTCGACTCTGGGAAGAGCTGGAAAGAGGCCAGACCTTCATGAGCGCGCTGATCGCGCAGCGTTCCGGTCGCGCCCCGGACGATTTCGAGATCCGAGTCACCGTGATGGTCATCGTCATGGCCGCCATGGAGGCGATGCGCGAATGGGTGCGGCACGACGGAAAGGGCAGCTTCGTGACGACGGTCGGTCACGCCCTGGACCTGGTCGACGCCCAGGCCCGTCTGGACAGCCTCTTCTCCCCGCTGGCCGGGGACGTGGCCGCTGCCGGAACGGCACCGGCCGGCGGGGCGCCGCGACCAACCGGGACGTAACCCTATTGCTGGGGGCGGTGCTCCGACCGGGCTGAGAGCATGACCGCCAGGAGACAGGCGATGAAGGCAGCCCCCACCGCCGGACGGTAAGGCACCCCCAGAAGCGCAAGCCCGACCGCGGCGGCGCCCAGCACGAGGACCACCACCGCGGCGTAAAGCGGCTGCCGGGTGCGGCGCCGCCGATACGACCTCAGGAGGGTCCCGGCGGCGAAGAGGCAGGCAAGGGCGAGGGCGCCGAGCGCGAGCAGCTCGTTGCTCACGCCGGCGCCCCGATCACGAACTTCAGGCCATCACCGGGCTGGCCTCTGCGCCGACGCCGGTTTGGGCGCGCACGTCGATCTCGTGGAACTTGACCTCGGCGAGCCGGTCCGCCTTGAACAGCTCTCCGACGAACGTGCCGAGGATCGCGAGCACAAAGCCGACCGGGATAGCGACGATGCCCACGTTCTGGAGTGGGAAAGCCGGATGCTCCACGGCCGGAAGGGTCCAGCCGGGCCCGATTGCGACAAGCCAGATGGTCACGACGGTGCCGCCCACCAGCGAGGCCACCGCACCCCAGGTGTTGAACCGCTTCCAGTACAGGGTGAAGAGGATGGCCGGCAGGTTGGCCGATGCGGCGATCACAAATGCGACGCCGGCCACGAGCGCAGCAACGTTGGCGGTGGCCCCCACCCTGGCGGCGAGCCAGATCGAGAGCAGGCCGACGACGAAGGCCGTGATGCGAGCCACGAGCACCTGCTCGCCCTCGCTCACGGTGCCGTGGAACAGGCTGGTCCGGACCACGTTGACGTAGAAGTCGTGCGAGAACGCGCTTGACGCGGCGAGGGTCAGACCGGCCACCACGGCCAGGATGGTTGCGAACGCGACCGCGGCAATGAACGCGAGCAGGAACTCGCCGCCGGTCGTGCCGAAGAAGTACGTGCCAAGGTAGTCCGCCAGCCGGGGCATCGACATGTTGTTGTTCGGTTTGAGGCCCGGCGCGCATTTGAAGCCCGCGACGACCTTGGCGCAGATGTTGGCCTTGCCGACGAGCGCCGCGGCGCCGAAGCCGAGGAAGGTCGTCATGATGTAAAAGGAGCCGATCAGCCCCATCGCCCACGCGACGGAGCTGCGCGCCGCTTTGGCGTTCGGCACCGTGAAGAAACGCATCAGGATGTGTGGCAGGCCGGCCGTGCCGAGGATGAGGGCCAGGCGAGCGATACGTTCTCGACCAGGGCCTTGTCAATCCCCCAGATCTGCGCCTTGCCGTACGGATACAGGATGCCGGGGCTCGTGAAGGGCAGATGCGTGACCTTGTCCTTGACCGAGTAGATCTTGTCGAAGAACGCGAGGAAGTTGAAGTTGAAGTAGAACAGCACCAGCAGGCTGAGGAGGATGGCTCCTCCCATGAGGAGGACCGCCTTCACGATCTGCACCCACGTGGTCGCGACCATCCCACCCGCGATGACGTACACCATCATCATCAAGCCAACCAGTGCGATCGAAGGGTCGAGCTTGGTTCCGAAGATGGCCCATTCGAAATACGGTTTGAGGTTCTTGTCCAGGTCGGGAAGGAGAATTTTGATAAGGCTTCCCGCGCCGATCATCTGCGCCATCATGTAGGCCGCGCTGACGGCCACCGTGGAGAAGGCCGCCGCGGAACGGACCGGCACCGGCGACATCCGGTACGAGAGCACATCGGCCATCGTGTACTTGCCGGTGTTGCGCATCGGCTCGGCGATCAGGAACAGCACGGTCAGGTAAGCGACCAACCACCCGACGGAGTACATGAACCCGTCGTAACCGTTGAACGCGATGAGGCCGGCGATGCCCAGGAACGAAGCTGCACTCATGTAGTCGCCGGCGATGGCGAGGCCGTTCTGCCAGCCCTTGATGGTGCGACCGGCCGCCCAGAACTGGACGGTCGTCTTGGTCCGGCGAGCTGCCCACGCGGTGATGACAAGCGTGATTCCCACGACGATCAGAAACAGGGTGAGGGTGATGCTCATGGCTAGCGCCCCCGGCTCGCGCGCTGGCGCACCTTTTCCGCCAGGGGGTCGAACACCCTGCCTGCCCGCCGGATGTAGAAGTAGGCCAGCAGCCAGGCCATCACGAACTGCGACAGCGCGAAAAGGTAGGCGAGGTTGATGTGTCCGATGACCTCGGTCCTCATCACGCTCGGGAACAGGCCGTTGCTCAATGGAAGAGCGAAGTAATAGGCGAGAAAGAAGACAGTCGCCGGTGCGACGAAGCGCCAGCGCGCCTGGACCAGCTGGCGGAACTCATCGGTCTCCTCGAGGCCCTCCCAGTGGACCTCTGCGCCGGCCGGCGCCTCCCCCGACGCGGGTGGCGTAGGCGCGGCCGGCTGCCTGGGTAAAGACTCGCCAATCTCCATGGCCCTGTCCCTCCTGTCACCGACGGTGAGCCTGCGGCCCCCGTCAATCCCCCCATATGGCCGCAGGGCGCGGCCGCACATGAACCGTATCAGTCACGGCCGAAGTTGTCTTGAACGTCAAAGCAGGGGCCGGACAGCTCCAGCCCCTGCTCTTTTTGGTCGGTTTAGCTGGCGCTTATGGCGCCGATCCAGGTACCCCAGTTGCGGCCGCGGTTGGCGGTCGTGCGCGATCGGGTCGGTGAGGTTCCGACGAGAAGGTAACGCCCGCCCCGGGCGCGGATTCCGACACTGCTGCGACCGCTGGTACGGTCACGGCGAGGGCGCCAAACAACGCGGCGATCGAAGCTGCGTCAACGAGACGTCTTCGTTCGACTATCACACCCTGTTCCCCCAAATGCGTGCAACCGCTTGAATGTCGGTGGATACCACCAGGCCACCACCGCTCGAAATCAACCGCTCGTAAGCTGGCGCCAGGCCACAACGCAACTATCGCTTCAAACAGGTCAGCTGACGCCGGAGTTGTCGGCCGCGGCGGTCACCAGCGCCGCATTGTGGTCGGCGCCGTTCACCCCGCCGATGGGGCATGACACCGTGGTCGTCGCGCTGTGCCCGACGTCCGGCTGCACCAGAGCCGTGCACTTGCCCAGGACGCTGTTGGATTGCGGATCGGTCATCGTGAACGTGACGGCGGAGGGCCCTCGAGAACTGGTCTTGCCGCCGAGATTCTTGAGGGACGCGGCGACGACGCAGGGCGACCCGCACGCCGACGTGTCGACGCTGACGACGGTGTAAATCGGGGGCAGCGTCGATTGATCGGCAAAGTCGAGCGCGCCGGTCGGCGGGCCGATCCCGAAATCGCGACCGTAGTCGGCGTACGTGAAGTCGGCGTGCGAGATCCCGTCGACCACCGCCCCTGGATACATGTGCACCCGCAGCACGCGATACGGAGGCGCCTCGCTGACGAAAACGTCCGCGCGCCGGCCTGACAGCTCGACCGCCGGCACGCCGCCGACGGAGACGTGGTCGGTGCGTGAGGTCACCGCGGTGCCGAGGAAGGTCGCCCTGAATCCGCTGCCGCTCGTAAAGTCGGGAAAGACCGGAGCCGGCGCGGACAATCCGGTCCACCAGGCGTCGCCGGCCGCCTGCACAAGGCTTTGCGAATAAGGATCCGAGCCCATGTTGGCGGCCAGGAATTGCCGGCCCCGGAAATACGATCCGTGGTCGGTGATGATCGCTTCGAGGCTGAAGTTCGTGGAGCTCAAAAGCACATGCTCGGTCCTGGGCCTGGCGAGCTCCAGGTCGATCTTCCACTGCGTGGCTTCCTCGCGATACGCGCCGGCGATCCTGAAGCTGCCGGCTGCATCGAGACCATCGGCGGCGCCGCTGTTGAGCGCCCGGATCGTCGGCGACCCGAGACCGAACGGGAGGTCGCACGCCGCCAATGCGACGAGCGCAGCCGCGGCCACCAGCGTCCTACCGACAACCTTCAACATTCGCCTCTGTAACGGCAGGAGTATCGTCCCCGTTACCCCAAAGTGGACCAACCCAGCACTGCGCTAGGTCCTCCCCAGCCGGTAAGCGCGCCCGATGCCGCGCGGCCGCCCTCGGCGCGCCGGACAGGCCCTCGAACGGTGCTCATTCGCGGGCGCAAGTACCCGGTCATCCTGCCCAGCATCCGCGATGCCAGGCTGCATGTCGCGGCGGTGCTGCTGACCCTCCAGGTGCTCGGCCAGACCGTCCTCGGCTTCCGGCTCTCTGTGGCCCAGATCCTGGTCTGCCTCGCCGTCGGGGCGCTGATCGAGTTTGGCGTTGCTTTCTTCAAGGACCACCTGATCCTTTGGCCTGCGAGCGGTCTCCTGACGGGCAACAGCACGGCCTTCATCCTGCGGGTGCCAGGGACGCTGCACGGCCAGTGGTGGAGCCTCCACGGGATCGAGATCTTCATCGGCGTGGTCGCGCTCGGCATGGCGACGAAATACCTGGTCCGCTGGCGCGGGCGCCACATCTTCAACCCCTCCAACATCGCGCTGGTGGTCGCGTTCATCGCGCTCGGCCCCCGCTATACCGAGCCGCTCGACCTCTGGTGGATACCCATGGGCACCTGGATGATCGTGACCTACGCCATCCTGATCGGCGGGGGCGTGTTCATCGGCTGGCGCCTCGGCCTCCTCGGTATGGAGGTCGCTTTCATGGCCAGCTTCGCGATCTTCGTCGCCCTTGCGCTGGCCCCCGTGCCCGACCACTGCATGGTCGCCAGCTGGCATCTCTCGCCGCTGTGCGGAAGGTCGCTCTGGGAAATCCTGGTCACGTCACCAGAGGTCCTGATCTTCGCCCTCTTCATGATCCCCGACCCGCGGACCGTCCCCGAAGGAAAGGCGGCGCGAATTGTTTTCGGCGTGATGGTGGCGCTGTTCGCCGTGCTCTTCCTGGGCCCGACCACGCTCGAGTTCTGGACCAAGACGGCGATTCTCGCGAGCCTGGTGGTCGCCTGCGCCCTGCGATTTGCCTTGACCGCTTTCCTGGCCTCGCTGCAAGAGGCGATGTACGGCGTCTCGTCATTCTTGATTCCTGGGTGGAGGGTGCCCGCCGCCATCGCGGTCGCCTGCATCTGCGTGGGCTGCGTGCCGGTGGCATCCGACCTATCCACCCACAATCCTCAACCGGTCGCGGGCCTGTCCGACGGAACGACCCCGACGATTCCTCTCGTGGTGGGTGTGGGCCCCGGACTCGGCACCTTGGTCGCCGCCTCTGCGCGGGACGCCCTGCCACCGCCAATCGACGCTCAGCTCGTGGGTGGGTCGGCGTCCGCGCGGGTCTGGGCGTTGCCGGCCGTGCCGCCGGTTGCGATTGCCTCGAACGTCACGTATTTCAACTCCTCGATCACGCCGCAGGTCGCCCAGCGCATGGGCCACGACGCCGTGCTCGATCTCATCATCGAGGCCGAGGCGCGCCGTTCCCACGACTTGAAGCTGGCGGGGAGCGGAGCGGTAGGCGACGGCCTGACCGAGTTCGTCGGCGTCATCAACGACGACGTCTCAGCCGGGAAGTCCGTGCTGAAGGTCTACAGGTTCGACAGCATCACCGTGAACCTGTTCTTGCCCAAGTTCAGCAGCCAGGCCTCGAGGTTGACCGGCGTCACGCTCAATGGAACCGCGACCTTGATCACCCGAGACCAGGCGGGCCATGTCCTCTCGCAGACCACCTCGCCCTACTCGAAGAGCTGGAGCGTCGCGGCGATCGGGCCGGGCGGCCAGCTCCTGATCGACCAGGACTACTCGGACCTGAGACTGGCCCCCTGACCCCCTCCCCCGCGATAGCGGGGGAGGGCCGGGGAGAGGGCGGTTCGCAGAAATCAACTCTCCCGGCTGACAGCCCCAGGAATCCCCGCTTGTTCGTACTCGGCCGGCGGTTCGATGCCAAAAGTGTCGGCCAGGCGAACGAAGAGGCTGAAGAGAGCCGCCACGTAGGCCGCCTCGGCGATCTGCTCGTCGGTCCACCCCGCCTCGCGCAGGCCCTCGACCTGATCATCTGTGACGCGAAACGCGGCCCGGGCTATGGCGCCGGCGAACTCCAGCAGCAGCCGTTCATGCGGAGGTAATCCCGCCGCGTCCAGGTCGCCATTGCGCAGCGCCTCCGCCGCACCCTCGAACTCTTCTCCCTGCAACTGCAGGAACCACGTGTGGGAGCTGAGTCAATACCTGCAGCGGTTGATCGCGGATACGTACGAGGCGATCATCTCGTGTTGAGCGCGGGTGAGCACCCCGTCGGTGAAATGCAACCGCGAGGCCGCCTGGATGGCGGCCAGGAAATCAGGGCGCAGGCTCATGGTCTGGAGGATCGGGGCCACGATGCCGAGCGGGCTCTGCGCCCTGGCCGTCGCGTAGAGGTCTGCGAGTGGGCCCTTCGCCTCCGACTCAGGGACCATCTTGATCCGCGCCACGAAAGCGATAACGCCGGAACGCCGGGGAACGCTACTCCGGCCCGTTCCAACCCCACCGCGGAACCGGCAGCTCCGGCGGAACGAGGGACCCGGCGGGCGCGTACGACATCACCTCGCCTGTCGCCCATTCCATGTAGGACCGAAGCGCCGTCCGCAGCTCAGGATCCGCCGGTAGGCCGGCGTCATCCATCGCCTGCACGAAGCACCCCACGAACCGCTGACCCCAGTCATCAGCCGCCCCTGTGCGAGCGTGCATCTCGAGCATCCTCGAGTGACCGCCGTGCCGCACCGAGTAGCGGTTCGGGCCGCCAAACACCTCGGCCCAGTAGAAGGCGAGGTTCTCGACATGATCGGGATTGAAGCCATGCGAGAAGGCATGGCTGATCTCTGGCTCGTGCAGGCAGCGTTCGTGATGGGCCGCCGCCAGCGCCAGGAACGCGGGATCACCGCCGGCGAACTCGTAAATGGATGGTCGGGCCATGGACAATAGTTTCGACGATGAGGACCCTTATGACGACAAGCGGCAAAACCGATTCGACCGACACCATCGAGGTCAACCGGTGTTTCGCCGCTGCGCATACCGAAGGTCTGTGGCTGGACATCGAGAACCCTGACGCCGACGACTACCGACTCCTGGAGGAGACTTTCAAGGCCCATCCGCTGACCATCGAAGACATACAGCAGCAGAACCAGCGCCCCAAGATCGACGAGTATCCCGAGTACAACTTCGTCGTCATCTTTCAGGCGGTCTGGGAGGGCGATGACGTCAGCTTCCTGGAGCACCACCTCTTCGTGGGGCCCACCTACCTCATCACGGTCCACAACGAGCCCGCTCCGGCCCTCAAGGAATTGCAGGATCGGATCCACAAAAGCCCCGCCCTCACCAAAGGCCAGCCGGCCTTCCTCACCTACCTGGTGGTCGACGCATTGGTCGATGCAACGTTTCCGGTCCTGGAAAACGTCGACGAGACGGTCGACAAGATGGAGGACGAGATCATCGAAAAGGCGGCTCCCGGTTCACTCGATCGCATTTACCACCTGAAGCATTCGGTGACCGAGCTGCGCAGGTACCTGGGCGCGCAGCGCGACGTCTTTCAGCGGTTGATCACCCACGGCATCCACCTGCAGCAGCAGGACATGACCCTCTATTACCGCGATGTGTACGACCACATCGTGCGCCAGTACGAGACCGTCGATTCCCTCCGCGACCTGCTGTCGAGCGCGATGGACGTGTACCTCTCGACCGTCTCGAACCGCCTCAACCAGACCACGAAAGCGCTGACCGTGATCGCCAGCCTTTTCTTGCCGCTGAGCTTCCTCACCGGGTTCTACGGGATGAACTTCACGTACCTGACGCAGGTCCTGGAGACGCCGTATTGGGCCTTTGCCGCGGGCGTCGGCACGATGCTCGTCTCGATCGCGATCCAGCTCTACTTCTTCCGGCGCCGCGGCTGGATCTAAGGAGCCTCGCTCAAACCAAATTAGTTCCCTTGAGAAGGACTTAGTATTCACGCGGGCTTACGCCATGCACCACGGCCGGAATCTTCCAGCTGAGGTTTGCGTTCGCTAAACCCTCCACCTGAGAAGTGAATAGCCAAGTCTCGGGGAGTCAGCGCCGCGCGCAACCGGCGATCAGCCCTGCGGGTTGAGACCCCCGCTGAGCGTTGGGGACTTCCCGAGATGCGGCACAAATCGACAAATTCAGAAAGACATGCCTTATCTGCTCACCGCCTTGATCGTCATCCTGGTCATCGTCGCCCTCGCGTGGTGGCGACCCGTCAGCACGACCGTCTTCGAATTCGAACGCGGTCTTCGCTACCGGCGGGGAAAGTTCGTCAAGGTCCTCGGGCCGGGCGCCCACTGGATGTCCCGGAGAACCGGGCGCATCGGCAAGGTGGACGTGCGAGCCTTCTACCTGGTCGTCCCCGGGCAAGAGCTTCTGAGTGTCGACGGCGTTGCAATCAAAGTGAGCCTGGCCGCCAACCTCCAGGTCGTCGACCCGAATGTCGCCGTGAACACGGTCCAGGATTATCGGGCCGCGGTGTATGCCGTGCTCCAGCTCGCGTGTCGCGACCTGGTCAGCGCCATGAAGATCGAAGACCTTCTTGCGAGCCGGCCCCAGCTTGGAAGCTCATTGATGGAAAAGGGTGTGGCTCCGATCGCCGCGATGGGCGTCAAGCTCATTTCGGTTGACGTCCGCGACCTGATGCTGCCCGGTGACCTCAAGAAGATATTCGCGCAAGAGGTCCAGGCCCGGAAAGAGGGCCTTGCCGCCCTAGAGCGGGCTCGCGGTGAGACGGCCGCCCTACGCAGCCTGGCCAATGCGGCGCGACTGGTTCAAGACAACCCGGCGCTGTTGCAGCTCCGGCTGCTCCAGACACTCGGTGCGTCCAGTGGCAACACCGTCGTCGTGGGATCGCCCGAGGTGGGGATCTCGCTGAAGACCCCCTCCAAGGATCGAGGCCCAAAGCCAGAGCAGCCTCCCGCCGACCGCGATAGCTAGTTCAAGGCTCGACGTGCTCACACCGACTCAGCGCGGAACGGCGGGTGAGCAACTCTTCGCGGCTTGCGTGACGCTGTCTTCGGCCGGCGACCTGGAGCTGTTCAAGCCCCTCACCGACGACGACCACACCGACGTCACGGCGGGTAGACGAGGGAGGGTGCCAGCGCTCGCGATACAGGTCAAGACGGCTTTGTCCCTCGACCGCCAGGGCTTCGCGGTTGCGCGCATGTCGTTTCCCGAAGGGAAGGCGCGCCAGCACCGCGCATTCGTCTATGCGGTCGTCTACGTGACGGACGCGAGCGTCGAGGCGGCCTGGATTGTGCCGAGCGCCGACTTCAACCGGCTGAGCTATCGCGGCGCGGGACGGCGCGGCAAGGGGATCGAGCTCCAGTTCATGGCGAGCCCCACGAGAGCGGACCGCTGGTCGGCGTTCCGGTGCGAGCGAATGGAGATGGGTCCGAAGCTGGTCGGCCTCATCAATGCGCTGCCGGCGGGCCGCCCACCACGCGTGCCCGGAGCGCACCTGCTGCTGCGACGCGAGTAGGCGCCCGCTCCGTCAGGCGGCGTCGCGGCGCGACCTGATGCGCCGCCAGATCGCCGGGCTGAAGGTGTACCAGAGGGCCGTGACGACGATCGTCAGAAGTAGGATCCCACCGGAAACCAGGATCCCTCCCGATCGGATGACCGCCAGACCCAACGCGGTCATCCCGACCGCGAACACGATGCTCCCCACGCGGAGGTACTGGATGGGGCGCTGCTCCAAACGCAGCCGCCGGTTCTCTGCTCTGTAGTAGGCGACCGCGGCGGCCGGGAGCCGTTTGGCCCGCACGGGCAAGCCACGACGAATCAGAAAAAAGACGATGGTGCCGACAAACAGGGCCCCGATCAAAACCGTGATGGGCGATGGGTGGCGGAGGGAGTTGACCAGCACGCTCAGGCGAAAGATCGAAATGACCGCGATCACGACAAACCCGCCGCCAAGCAGCCTCCCGGTGCCCGAGTACACATTCTTTCGAGCCGTTTCGGAATCTGGATCGATCTTGGCGGCGGTCGTGTAGGCGCCGACGGCTTCCACACGACGGCCCTGGCGGTGGAGTGCCACACCCAGGTTGTTGTGGGCAACTGAATTGTTCGCATCGAGCTGAAGCGCGTGCCTGAATGCCGCCTCGGCGTGGGCGTACTGCTTCTGCGCCAGAAAGCAGCGTCCCAGCAGGTCGTGCACGCCCGATGAGTCGGGCTCCAGCCGGCGCGCCTCATAGGCGGCCGCGTAGGCAGCGTTAGAATGACCGGCGTCGAGGTAGGCCTCCGCAAGGATTTCGTGGGAGGCTGCCAGCTCCGGCGCCAGCCGAACCGCCTGCATCCCAGCCTCGATCGAGTCGCGCTTCTTGTGGAGCTGCCGCAGCGCGATGGACCTGAGGCGGTGCGCCCACTCCATGTCGGGTGCGAATCGCACTGCATCGGAGGCGGCTTTCAAGGCCTCCTGCGGCCGGCGGAGGACGATGTGCGCCTGCGCCAGCATGCAGTGCAGCTCAGGGTCGTCCGGTGTTGACGCGAGTCCTTCCAACACGACCTTGATCGCTTCGTCCGGGCGCTTGGCGCTGAGCAGGTCTTGCGCCCGAACCGCTAGAGGCGCGGCCGAAAAGGCCGTCGACGGATCTTCGGCGCCCATGCGGCCCATCTCCGGGTTCAGCGACTGCGCTGCTCGCTCACGCATGCACGATGCGCTCGCTCCGCTGCTCGTCGCTTCACCCGGATCTGGGCCACCTGGATCGCCGAATCTCTCGTCGAGGTTTTCGGCCGCGCCTCTTGAGCGCTCATGCCATGCGGTTCTTGCGCATGTATTCGAGAAGGTCGTCGTAGGCGCCGCCGTCGTTTGAGAACAAGGCGTAGTTACGCGCGGTGTCGAACCAGGCTCGCGTACTGGGCTTGACCGCCTTCAGCGCCTCGCGAAAGTCGGGCATGCCGATCTTCCTTACCTTTCCGGTCATGAGCGACTCCTCCATCGCCTCCTCTGTCGCCGACTCGCAGAGGTGCACGAGGTCGGCCCCCGAGAACTGGTCGGTGTGCTTCGCGAGCCACGCGGTATCGACACTTTCCACAGGGCGATCCTTCATGGCCTTCTGCAGGATCGACTCGCGCGCCGGCTCATCCGGCGGCAGGACGAGCAGGGTGCGATCGAAGCGCCCCGGACGCAGCAACGCGGTATCCACGTCCCAGGGATGGTTGGTCGCGCCGAGCACGAACACGCCCTCATTGCCGCCGGCGAATCCGTCCATCTCAGACAACAGCTGATTCACGACGCCGCGCATCGACGGTGAGCTCCGCAGGTTGCTGCGCTTCTGTCCAATCGCATCGAGCTCATCGAGAAACACGACACACGGAGCGTTGCGTCGGGCGGTGTCGAATATCTCCTTGACGTGGCGCTCGCTCTGGCCGAGCCACATGTCGAGAACCTCGGCCAGGCCGACGGCAAGGAACGACGCCCCGAGCTCGCCCGCGGTGGCGCGGGCGATGAAAGTCTTTCCGCACCCGGGCGGTCCGTAGAGCATGAGGCCGCCCCGAAGCGACTTGTGGTAAGCCTCGCGCAGCTCAGGATTGCGAATCGGGCCGATCAGCGCGACATGCAGGCGTCGTTTGACCGCTTCCATCCCCCCCACGTCGGCCAGCGAGATGGATGACGTCTCGACCGCCCACCATCCTTTCTCATCGCCGCTTTCACTGAGGCGCACCGCTTCCGGCTCATCGCTCTCCTCGGGAGGAGGTTGCGGCGGTATCGACCGAGGCGCGATGGGCGAATGCACTCGTGCGGGGCTCCCGCCGCCAGGCTTTTGAAGCGAATCCAGGAGCTTTCGATATGAGGCCGCGCGCGAACCATCTCCGAGCGCATCGGCGGCACGAGCCGCGAGACCGATGGCTTCGACGTTCGTCGGATCGCGGCTGAGGACCTCGAGCAGATGATCCATCGCCGCGGATTCGCCGCCGCTGTCGATCAACAGCTCGGCGAGGTGCATCCGGATCGGGACGGATTCCGGGTTCGTTTCGAGAGCCTTGACGAGGGCGGCCAGTACGACCGGGTCAGCTGGCATGGTCAAGCAAGGATACTGGCGGCAAGTGCGGCGTCAATCAGCCCCACGAACACAGGGTGCGGCGCACCTCGCGAGGAGCTCAGCTGCGGTTGGTACAGGGTGCCCACGAAGAACGGGTGGTCGACCCGTTCGATCGCTCGCACTTCGCCGGTGCCGTCTGTGGCGGCGATGCGCATCCCGTGCGCGCCCGCAATGGATTGAACTTCGGGCGCCAACCCGTAAGAGCATGCGGTGCGCTCGATGGATCGCGGACTCCCGTATAGCGTCGCCAGGAGCGACCCCGGTGTGAAATCGACGGCGATTGTCTGGTCCTGGAGCGAGCAGGAAAGGAGCGAGATCACAGGCGTGCCGCCCGGACCGTATTCAGCGTGAGAGGCGTCCGCGATCCCCGCCAGGCTGCGAGCGTGCTCGACCAGCACGTGCTGAAACCCGCCTCAAGTACCTACCAGGGGCACCCCGCGCTCGCGTGCCACCCGTATCGCCGCGTGCACCGCCTCTGGATCGCGGTAAGGGCTACCGGGTCCGACCACGACCGCCTGGTCCCGCGCGAGGCGATCGACGTCGCCGATCCGGTCCGTCGGAACAACTCTGATCTCGATAGGAATCGCCGCGTGCTCTGACGCGTGGCGGAGCGCTGCGATGGTGGCGGCGTGGTAGTGCGTGTCGGGAGGGAGATCCATCAAGACCGTGACGACGAGTGGGCGCATCGATGAACGGTACCGCAACACCCCTTATGCCGTAGCACCCGCCATTCGGGCACAAATGGCCCGATCCCCGGCCGCGGCGGATACCGCCGTTCGGGCACAAATGGCCGCAGCGCCGGGTTTGCCGGATCGGTCGAAAGTGGATACGGCTCGCTGACGTTCTAGCGGCGGCGGCGAGCGTCGGAGACCTGGTCGTCGGCGCGCTCGATGAGATCATCCGCCGAGTCGCCCGCCTGCAGGCGGGCAAGCCCGACTGTGATCGTGGCGCCCGAGCCTCCTGCGCCCAGCATCGCGCTGACCGCCTCGAAGCGACCCCGCGCGTGGTCGACGGCGATGCCAGGCAGCGCGCATACGAACTCGTCGCCGCCGACACGCGTAATTACGTCGTACGAACGCAAACAAGCCCGCAGGGAGTCCGCGACAGCGATGAGCAGCGCGTCCCCGGCGGCATGACCCTTCGTGTCGTTCGTAGCTTTCAGCCCATCCACGTCGATGTACGCGGCCACGAGCTCTCCGCTGTCGCGCTGGGCGCGATTGATCTCGCGCCCGATCGCCGCCAACCCGGCGCCGCGGCGGCTCACGCCCGTCAGCTCGTCAGTCCCGGAATCTTCGCGATCCCTCGCTGCTTGCGCGCGATCTTCGGCCGCAATCTGACGATCGTGACTGCCCTGTGCGCGATCGTCCGCCGCCACCTTGCGGTCATTGACGGCTCTGACCCGGCTGTCCGCGGCGTCAGCGCGCTCCAGTGCGGCCCGGACGCCCGCGTCCTCGGCGCGCCGGCGATTGCTCGCTGCACGATCTCCCGCGGTTCGGTCGAGATCACCGGCAGCGTCGTCGCGCGCTTCGGCCTCCTGGTCGCGCAGCCCGGCCGCGACATCTCGGTCTCGCGCGGCCAGCCCCGCCTCCCTGCGCCGCACCGCCGTCAGTTCGTCGGTCCCGGAATCCTCGCGGTCTTTCGCCGCCTGTGCGCGATCCTCGGCTGCAACCTTGCGGTCATAGCCGGCCCGCACGCGGATGTCGGCGGCCTCCGCGCGCCCTGAGTCCGCCCGGGCGCCTTCGTCCGCCGCGCGCTGGCGGTTGCTCGCGGCGCTGTCCCCGGCGGTTCGGTCACGGTCGCCCGCCGCGTCGTCACGCGCCTCGGCTTCCTGGTCTCGCAACCCGGCGGCGACGTCTCGGTCTCGGGCGGCAAGCCCCGCCTCCCGGCGGCGCACAGCCGTCAGCTCGTCGGTCCCTGAATCCTCGCGGTCCCTCGCCGCCTGGGCGCGGTCGTCCGCTGCCACCTTGCGATCGTTGATGGCCCGTACGCGGCTGTCCGCGGCATCAGCCCGCCCCGAGTCGGCCCGTGCGCCTTCGTCCGCAGCACGCCGGCGATTGGTCGCGGCGCGATCTGCTGCCGTGCGGTCGAACTCACCGGCCGCGTCGTCGCGAGCCTCGGCGTCCCGATCGCGCTGCTCGGCGGCCAGGTCACGCGCCCGCGCAGCCAGGCCTGACGTTTCGCGATCCTTCGCCGCCTGCGCGCGGTCTTCGGCCGCCAGCCGGCGGTCGTTGATGGCCTGGGCTCGGTAGTCCGCTGCCTGGGCGCGGCCCGAGGCTGCCTGGGCGCCTTCGTCCGCCGCGCGCCGGCGATTGCTCGCGGCGCGGTCCCCCGCGGTTCGATCGAGGTCACCCGCCGCGTCGTCTCGCCCTTCAGCCTCCCGGTCACGCAGCCCGGCCGCTACATCACGGTCCTGGGCGGCCAGCCCCGCCACCCGGCGGCGCGCGCCGGTGAGCTCGTCGGTTCCGGAATCGTCGCGATCTTTGGCTGCCTGGGCGCGATCTTCAGCCGCCACCCTGCGATCGTTGATCGCCTGGGCTCGGTTGTCAGCGGCGCCGGCGCGCCGCGACGCGGCCTGGTCGCCTTCGTCTGCCGCATGCTTGCGGTCGGTCGCTGCGCGATCTCCGGCAGTTCGGTCGAGGTCGCCGGCCGCATCGTCCCGTGCTTCGGCCTCACGGTCACGCAATCCAGCCGCGACGTCCCTGTCCTGCGCGGCGAGGCCGGCCTCGCGCCGGCGCACTTCGCTCAGCTCGTCGGTTCCGGAATCCTCCCGGTCCTTGGCGGCCTGGGCGCGATCTTCGGCTGCCACCCTGCGGTCGTTGACAGCCTGGGCGCGGTTATCGGCAGCCTCAGCGTGGCCCGAGGGGGGTCGGGTGCTTTCGCCGGCAGCCTGTTGACTATCAGTGGCCGCCAGGTCCCCTTCTGTCCGGTCCAGATCACCCGCCGCGTCATCGCGCGCGGCCGCCTCGCGGTCGCGCTGCTCAGCCTCGCGGTCGCGCACGTCCGCGGCCAGGTCGCGGTCGCGCCCCTCCAGGTCTCTCTCGCCTGCCTTGGCCAGGGCGTCGTGACCCGGCTCAGGCCGACCCGGTTCCTGATCGGGGAGTTTCAATCCGCGCGTCCGTCCTTCAGGCATGTGAGCACATCCTGGCGCAAGCGCCAGGAATCTGGTCAGTCTTAACCAGGAGCCAGAACAATCGCAGCAACGATCCGGCCTTTCGTGATTTTCGCCAAATCGGCACAAATGGCCAGGTCCCCGGCACTGGCCGCGGCTTTAGGGCCCTTCCGGTCAGATCTCGCGGCCGATCGCGCCCTCGATCTGGTCCAGGTGCGGGTACCAGTGAACCGGACGCTCGAGCAGCGCCACCCGGTTGGTTTCCCTCGCGACCGCCACGGCCTTCTCCGGGAGCGCTTCGATCCGCGCGACGGCGGCCTCGGCGGCCTCGAGGCACCTGACCACCGCGGCCCGCGGCGAAAGCGCTGACCAGTCGCCCGCGCCGGCGTGATTGATCAGGTCGAAATGATTCGGGGTCAACTCGGCGAAGACTCCGTCCTTCTCATATGTGTCCCAGCGAAGGAGAAGCATCCGGTCGAAGAACGCCATATGCCCGAGCACGGTCGTCACGGTCCACCCATTGCCGGTGTCTTTGGCCAGCTCCGCATCGGTCAGCGACGTGAGCCGGCGCAGCCTCTCGAGACCCGCATGGTTGCGTTCGCCGTGGTCGATCACATGAGAATTGTGCCTAAACGACGCAAGCGCATTCAGACTTCGATGTAGCTCCGCGCGGGCAACCCGCGAATGCCGGGACGGATTCGGAACAGGGAACCGGCGAGGGGTTGGGTCCGTCGCTCTGCGTCGGACAGGCCTTCCGATGCTGACGTGATATAGAGCTCGTCGAGGTCAATCCCTCCAAACGTGCAGCTCGTCGGCCGGCTGACGGGCAGCTTGATCACCCTTTCGAGCCGGCCATCGAGGTAGCGGTGAACCGCGCCGCCGCCCCACAGGGCAACCCAGATTCCCCCCTCAGCGTCCAGCGTCAAACCATCTGGCGTACCGGCTTCATGCGCGACCTCGACTGCGATGCGGCGGTTTGAGATCTCGCCGGTGGACGGTGCGTAATCGAATGCATCGATCCGGTGCAATGGCGAGTCGATGTAGTACATCGTCGTGCCGTCATTGCTCCAGTCGAGTCCGTTGGAGATCGTGACTCCGTCGATCACGCGGGTCGATCGCCCATCCGCGTCGAGCCGGTAAAGCGCGGCGGCGCCGGCGGCCTGGTCGTATGCCATGGTGCCTGCCCAGAAGCGACCGGCAGGATCGCACTTGCCGTCGTTGAACCTGAGCCCGGATCGAGCCTCGGGAATGGTGGTGATCCGCCGCGGCTCGCCGTCGCCGATCACCCAGAAGCCATCCTGCAGCGCGGCCACGAAGCCACCCTTCGCACGTGCCGCGATCGCTCCCACGTGAAGCGGCGTTTCGATCGACTCGGTGGCTCCAGTCAAAGGGTCGGTGAGGTGGACGCGCCGGCCGAGGATGTCGACCCACGCGACGCGACCAGAGCGGGCGTCCCAGATCGGACCTTCCCCGAGCTCAGCGCCGGCGGCCACGACGGTCTCGACGGCCGCTACAGGATTGGGTTCATGCATCGAGTGCGCCACCTCGATCGCGGGTCTGAGCAACAGCCCGGCGGAGGATGATCGCGAACGCTCTGTCGAAATCGGGCCGTGCGTCGGGCGGGAGAGCGGCCCGCTGTCGGGTCCAAGCGATGGCATGAGCAAACCAGCCAACGCGCATCGCGACATCGACGGTCTCTTCCAATCCGCTCCCCCATGGCTCCAGGTAGGCATCGCGCAGCCTGCTGAACCAGGGGTCATCGGGAGCGAGGTGGCTGAGCTCCTCGAGAAAACGAAACGTCACCGCCAGCGAGAAGAAAGGATGTGCGATCGATGAGTCGCCCCAATCCACGATCCGGAACGTGCCGCCGTCCGAGTAGAGGTTTGACATATGCAGGTCGTCATGCTGAACCGACTCCCGGATTCCCATGCCGGCCAGGACACTACACAGCTCGTCAAAGCGCGGAGCATAGACCTGTAGGCGGTCGAGGTCATCCTTCGCGATTGGGAGCTCGCTCGCGAGCAGACGCCGATACCCCGCCGGCAGAGCCGCCATGCGCAAGTCCGGCACGCCGCGGCCCAAATGTTCATCGGCGTACGCCATCTCTCCTTTCTGCAGCTCTGCGTACAACGGCAATGCCGTGAGCCAGGCCTCGGGCGGATTTCCGCTCTTGCCGACCGCGATGCCGGCGTCGCCGAGCAGCATCCAGCGCCGCGCTTCATCGATGGCCAGCACGTCGGTGACGCGGCCAGGCCACCGAGAGTAGAGGTCAGCGGTCAGCCTCGGTTCGAATGCCTGAACCGGCGCGCAGGCCTTGAACCAGACCACGCCACCCACCACCGGTACCCGCATCACGGTCGACCAGGGCCGATCGTGAGTCGTTTCAATGGGTCCGGCCATCTCGACGTGCTGGCGGATCCAGTCTTCAGGAGCGATGACGTTCACGACGCTGGCTATTGTCTCGGCGCAAAAGGCCGAAACGCCAACTAGCGGTTAGGGCACCACAGCTTGTGTTGACTCCGCTGGCCACAGGACCAGCAGTACTCAGGATCCGCATCCGTGTTTTGAGCTGGTCGCCAGCCGAAGGCGAACACAGACCCGAACAGCAAAGCGGCGATCAATGTTCCGTACACAGCCACTACAACGCTGAATCTACCGTTTGTGTTCCGAAATTGGCCCTTGACATTGACCCAAGGTCAAGGTGTGAGGATCTGGTGCATGAACACATTGACCGACCCCGTGACACGCACTGCGGTCTCCGTCACCGGCTTGCGCAAGGCGTATGGAGACAAGGTCGTCCTCGACGGCGTTGACCTCACGATCGCCGAAGGCGAGATCTTCGCCCTGCTCGGCCCGAACGGAGCCGGCAAGACCACGATGGTGCGGATACTCTCCACCCGGATCCAGGCGGACGCCGGCACGGCCACCGTGATGGGATACGACCTGCGCAGCCAGGCCGGCTCGGTGCGAGGGGTGATCGGGGTGACGGGCCAGTTCTCCGCGGTCGACAACCTGCTGACCGGCGAAGAGAACCTGCTCCTCATGGGACGCCTGCTGCATGTGCCGGCGAGCGAGTGCCGCGCGCGGGCCTCCGGGCTGCTCGAGCGCTTCGACCTGGTCGAGGCGGCAAGGCGGACGCCGGCCGCCTACTCCGGCGGCATGACGCGCCGCCTCGACATCGCAATGACCCTGATGGGGCGGCCGCGGCTGATCTTCCTTGACGAACCCACGACGGGCCTGGACCCGCGGAGCCGGCAAATCATGTGGCAGCTCATCCGCGGCCTCGTCGCCGAGGGCGTCACCATCCTGTTGACCACTCAATATCTCGAGGAGGCCGACCAGCTCGCCGATCGCATCGCGGTGCTGGATCGCGGTCGCATCGTCGCCGAGGGCACGCCAGAGGAGCTGAAGCGCCGCATGCCCGGCGCACATATCCGGCTGAGCTTCGCCGACGCCGCCTCGCTCGCCGAAGGTTCGCGAGCGCTGCCCGAAGGCACGCGCGACGAGGAGGAACTGGTACTGCGGGTGCCGAACGAACGCGGCATCCGATCGCTGCGTGACGTGCTCGCACGCCTTGGCGACGACGTGGCCGTCGAGGACCTGTCCATCCACTCACCGGACCTCGACGACGTGTTTTTTGCCCTGACCGGAACAGCTGCGAAGGAGACGAACTGATGAGCGCTTTGGGGGTTGCGGTTCAGGACTCCGCCACGATGCTCATGCGGGAAATCAAGCACAGCATCCGGCTCCTCCGGTTGCTGATCGTCAGCGCGATCGTCGTGCCGGTCGTGATGCTGTTGATGTTCGACTACATCCTGGGCGGGGCGATCGGCCAGGGGCTCGGCGATGCCGCGCGAGGAGTCCCGTACATCGACTATCTCGTGGCCGGCATCCTCGTGATGACGGTGGCCGGGGGCTGCGGGCCCACTGCGATCAATGTGACCATGGACATGACTGGCGGCTTTGTCGACCGGATTCGCACCATGGCCGTCACTCGCGGCGCGCTGCTGGCGGGACATGTCGGCGTCAGCGTCCTGCGCATGCTTGTCGCAACCGCCGCTGTCACCGGGGTGGCGCTCTTGCTCGGATTCCGACCCAAAGCCTCGGTCGCGGACTGGTTCGCCGTCGTCGGAATCGTCGCGGCGTTCTCATTTGCCCTGGCCTGGCTGTCCGCGGCCATCGGTCTGGTCACCAAGAGCGTCGCCGGCGCGAACGGCTCAACCCTGCCCCTCTCGTTCCTGCTTCCATTCCTCTCCAGCACTTTCGTACCGGTCGAATCGATGCCGGCCGGTGTGCGCTGGTTCGCCGCGAACCAACCGTTCACCGCGGTCGTGGACAGCCTGCGCGCGCTGCTGAGCGGCGCGCCGGCCGGCAACACCCCTTATGTGGCCCTGGCCTGGTGCGCAGCGATCGCGCTGGTCTCATTCCTGTGGGCCCAGGTCGCATTCCGGCGCGGAACCCGGTGACATGATCCGAGGCAGATGATTGCCATCGGCCAGCTCGCGGCCTACGCGGGCGTGACGATCAAGGCGGTCCGTCACTACCACAAGCGCGGCCTGCTCGAGGAACCTGCTCGCGACTCATCGGGGTACCGGCGGTACACGGCCCAGCATGCCATCGAGCTTGTGAAGATCAAGACGCTTGCCGAAGCCGGCGTGCCTCTTGCGAGGGTCAAAGAGCTGCTCGCCGCGAGCCCCGACCGGTTCGCGGCGGCGATCACCGAAGTCGACCGCGCCCTGCAGGAACGGGCCAGGGAGCTGCGCCATACCCGCGAGCGGATCGCGCGCCTCAACGGCGGCGACAGGCTCTTCGTCTCTGCAGATGTCGCCGATTACCTCGAGCGGCTGCGCGAACTTGGCGTGAGCCCGCGCGCCGTGCAGTCCGAGCGCGACGGCTGGATCCTGCTCCAGTCGGCCTCGCCGAGAGCCGCCGCCGTCTGGTTTGCCGAGAAGCAGGAGGCGATCAACGATCCCGAGTTCGTCGCCATCTACCTCGAATACGACGCGGCGTTCGACTGGTCCCGGGACGACACGCGCCTCGAGGCGCTCGCCGACCGCTCCGCGCGGTGGTTCGCCAGGCAGGGCAATGCGGCTCAGAAGCATAGAAAGCAGCCGGCCGCGGACCCGGGCATCGCGCAGCTGATCGCAACATCGACCGGTGCTTCGTCCCCGGCGTGGGACCGACTCAAGGAGATCGCCAAGGAGCGCAAGGCCGGGGGTTTTTAGCCGAAGGTGCGGTCGAGAATCACTTTCTTCAGGGCGCTCTCGAGCACGGCGAGCTCCTGGTTGTCCAGCTTCGCCATGAACAGCTCGGCGACCATATGCAGGTGGACAGGAACGGTCTCGGTCACCCGCGCCACGCCGGCCTCAGTCAATGTGACGACGACACCACGCGCGTCGCCGTCGGCGGTGGTCCTGCCGACCAGCCCCTCTTCGACCAGCCGGTCGACGCGGCGCGTCAGCCCCGAGCGCGACGAGAACGCACGGGCGGCGAGGTCAGTCATCCGCAGCCGGCCGCCGGCCTGCGCCAATTGCGAGATCACGTCGAAGTCGTTCAGGTCCAGGCCGGTTTTGTTCACCAGGTCGGTCTGCAGCTGGCGCATCAGGGTCGCGTGTGCCTCGAGCAGAGCCTCCCATGCCTCCAGGCCGCGCCGGCCGGGAACCGCCTCGTCGATCAGCCGGCCGAGGTGGGCCGCAAGGTTCGCTTTCGCCTGTACTTCCATATGCAATAAACCTCCGATTGGAGGTATTTGTAATTGCAAATACTATCAGCCGGTGTGAGCCGGGAGGAACCAAAGATGACAAGCCCCGAGGACATCGAGTTCGGACTGGACTCGTTCGTTCCCCTCAGCCTCGACGAATCTGGCCGCGAGCTGAGCGGCGACGCCGTCATCCGCAACACCGTCGAAGAGGCGGTGGTCGCGGATGCGGTCGGGATCGACTCGTTCAACATCGCCGAGCACTACCGCCAGGACATGATGGACTCCGCGGCGAGCATCATCCTGGCCGCGATCGCCGGCCGGACCAAGCGCATCCGGCTCGGCACAGCCGTCACCGTCCTGAGCACGCAGGACCCCGTCCGGGTGTACACGCAGTTCGCCACCCTGGATGCGGTCTCGAACGGCCGCGCGCAGCTGATCGCGGGACGCGGCTCGCTGGTTGAGTCGTTCCCGCTCTTCGGATACGACCTCGACGACTACGAGGAGATCTTCGAAGAGAAGCTCGACCTTCTCATGCGCCTGCTGCGAGACCAGCCGGTCACCTGGTCGGGCAAGTTCCGCTCCCCGCTCAACAAGCAGTACCTCAGTCCTCCACTCCCGAAAGGACATCTGCCCGTGTGGGTTGGCGTCGGCGGCAGCCCCCAGTCGGTGGTGCGCGCCGCGCGCTACGGCCTCCCGCTCATGCTGGCGGTGATCGGCGGGCCGCCGATTCGCTTCCTCCCGCTCGTTGAGCTTTACAAACGAGCTCTCGCCAAATTCGGAAAGCCGATGCAGCGCATCGGTATGCACTCGCACGGGCTCGTGGCGAGGACCGACCATGAAGCGGCGGAAATCCAGTGGCCGCACTGGGCTCACGTCTTCGAGGGGGCCGCGGCCGAGCGTGGGTGGGCGCGGCCGACGATGGAACGGTTCCAGGCCGAGATCGACGAAGGATCGCTGTATCTCGGGTCGGTGGAAACGGTAGCGAGCAAGATCGCCTGGGTGATCCGGCTGCTCGGCCTCAGCCGCTTCGACCTCGCCTACGCAACTGGCCGCGTGCCCCACGAACAGAAGATGGCGACCATCGAGCTGTACGGAAAAGAGGTGATCCCGCGGGTCAGGGAACTGCTCGCGGAGCCGGCCGGCGAGGTGGCATCAGGCAGCCAGAAACCCACGGTCGTGAGCCCATCAAGTGTCGTCTAGCAACGGGGCCGCGGACCGGCGCCTGGGCATCGTAGGAGCGGGCAAGGCCGGCACCGCCATCGCGCGCGCGGCCGTGGCCGGCGGATATGACGTCGCAATCTCGGGATCGGGACCTGCCGAGCGCATAGAGTTGATCGTTGAGGTGCTTGCTCCGGGTGCGCGACCGGTCACAACTGAGGAAGTCGCGAGCTACGCCGGCGTCATCGTCCTGGCGATACCGCTGCATAGCTTTCGGGAACTGCGGCGCGACCTGTTCGCCGGCAAGATCCTCGTCGACGCCATGAACTACTGGGACGAGATCGATGGCGTCGATGGGCCGTATGCGACCGCGCCGGAGGGCACGAGCGTGCTCGTGCAGGAGTGGTTCTCATCCGCGAGGGTGGTGAAGAGCCTCAACCACCTGGGCTACTTCAAGTTCGAGAAAAGCAGGCTTCCACACGGCACGGCGGGCCGCATCGGCATGGCGGCCGCCGGCAATGACCGCTCTGCGGTTGCCGCGGTGCTTCAACTGATCGATAGGCTCGGATTCGACCCCGTCGACGCCGGAAACCTCGCAGCCGGAGCGGCCTTGCAGCCGGGCGGCCCGATCTTCGCAGCCGGTCACAGCGCCAGGGAATTGTCAAACCTCCTTTCACCTGAGGCTGCCCTGCTGCAGTCGAACTAGAACGAACAGAGGGAGGGAGCGAGCGACGGGGGGCCGCTGAGTGCGGCCCCCGGGATCGCTAACATCCAAAAGAAGTCGGCGCCTTTACGAATTAGAAGCGGTCAGCCGCTAGTCGTTCTCCCCGTGTGGGAGGGTGATCTTGATCACGCCTCCCGTGGCGCCACGGCACACGGGTCCTGCCGTCGGGCAGATGCTGCCAACGCTGACGTAAAGGTTTCCGTCCGGCCCGACGGTGTCCATGTTCGGAAGCGTCAAGCCGTTCGCGAGCATCGAGGCCTTCCCCGTTTCGATGTTGTACTGGACCACGTTTCCGATGAAGAAGTTCGACGACGGCGGTGGCGTGAACGGAGCGCCTGAACCGAACATGTTGACGAAGTAGACGTTGCCGTTTCCGTCGCTCGTGCATCCGGTGATGTGGGTGAGCAGCGGGTCGTTGATCACAGTGAACGTGGTGCCGTGAACTTTCAGCAGCCGGCCTGAAAGCTCGCCGACCAGGAGACCATCACCGGTCTTGACGACGCAGGCGGGAACCGAGTCGCTGGGGAAGTTCGGCGTGCTGAACCGGAATCCGTCGTGGATGCGGATCTGGATCTTGCCGTCCTCACCGATGCGGTCGAGAGTGTTGGAGCCGGAGTCGGCAACGTAAGCGCCGTCATCTGTCGCGAGCACCCCGGTCGGATTCGCATCGTGCTCCTGGGTGCCTGGGCCTGGAGGTTCGGGAAAGCCCAGTGTGTAGTTGAAATCGAACTTGCCGACTTCAGCAACCGTGCTCCACGTGCCGTCTGTGTGGACCGAGATCAGCCGACCGGCTTGCTGCTGAGCGAGCGCGAAGTCAGCTGCGGAAATGGTCGGCGGTGGTGGCGCTTCTTGTGGCGGCGTGCTGATCTGGGCCAGGATCCGCCCCTCGCTGGAGGAGAGACCGGAAGGCCCCTCGATGTCAAAGCCACCACGGGCGGTAATGGAAAGCAGGTGGTCGACCAGCGTTGTGCGCAAGCCATTGCTGACCCACGAGATCCGCCCGCTATCACCGAAGCAGATGTTTCCGGCGCCGGGACCCCCGAAGAAGCAATCACTGCCCCCATGACCGGCTTCTGCCACGAGCATCTTGCCGTGCACGAACGTAATCCCGCGAGGGCTGTCCAGCCCGCTCGCCACGACAGCCACGGTCGGACCAGAAGCCACCGCAGTAGTAGGCAGCAAGGCCGCCGCGATTCCAGCTGCAAGCAGCACAAAGAGACGTCGCTTTCTCGAGCCCATTCTTCCCACTCCTCAGGTCGGTCGTGCCCGGTGCTGACGCCGGGATGCTCGCCCATGGTCGGCGCTGCCGGCACTGTCTGTCAAGGGAAAAATGTGAATCGCCTGTGAATCGCCTGTGGGCCCAGATCCCGGCTATGGACGTGACCATTTGGGCCGCGGTGGCCGGATCAAAAGGAAGAGGCCCATCTCAACCCGCCCAAGCTAGGGCCCGACCCGGCGAAGTGCAGCCAGTCGATCGTAGTCCGGGTCGGAGCTCACTATCACCGAACAGCCGGAATCGAGAGCGTGCGCGGCATGAAACGCGTCGCGAGGTGCAAGCCCGGGGTCCGACATGAGACTGACGGCTTGACTGGTCACTGTCCGGTCGGTCGTTGCGAGCTCGAAATCGAGCTCGTCAATCGCCTTCCATACACGACCGAGCCGCGTACGCATTCTGCGCATCACCGCTGAGGTCGAGGCCCGGAACGTGGACACCGGGTTCTTATCGCCCGCATCCCGTAGCCAACCCAAGACCGACCGGTATGCCAATTCATCCAGGACCAACGCACTCACGACACCGGCGTCGCCGGCCAGTTCGGTTTCCAGCCTTTCTCTCCAGGCAGCCACGGCGGGGTCGTCTCGTTGTCGGAGATGTAGATACAAGAAATTCGTATCGATGTAGCAGCGAGTCAATCAGGGTCGGGTCGCCCTCTCGAGCCCAGGATCGGTGTCCACATCCCAAACGCCGCTGAGCACGCGATCGATTTCTTCTCGTGAACCAATCCCTGCTGCTCCAGCGGTAGCCGCCCACCGATCCCTTCGGCCGTCGTGGGCCCTCCGCCAGAGGTCGCCAGGCTGCACACCAAGTGCATCGGCGAGACGGCCAATCGTCTCCAGGTCGACTCGAGTTGCACGGCCGGTGAGGATGTTCCGAGCAGTCTTGATATCGACGCCCGCCTTCTCGGCCAAACGCCGAGCGTTCCAGCCCTTTCGCTCAGCAAGCTCGTCGACACGCCATCTGACTGCCATGGGAGGATCATACCCTTCTAGGGAGGATGTTGGTCATCGATTAGATCCGCTCGTGATCCTGAGCCACAGACGGGCTGAACGACACATGACCTTGACCACTGGTGTCGAAGCTCCATCCGGGCGGGAGCGCCAGGAAACGTGCGATGTCCGGGCGCGTTTCAAAGAAGTGAATTGCGTGCATCGGTACGAAGTCTTCGGGAGTACTTTTGGCCGCAGGCATCAAGTACCAGCCGGACATTTCCGCCGATGGTGGATATCGAACGCCCTCGACATTTTCGCCTTCGAGTGCGCCATCAGCGACCGCGACCATATCATCGGCTGCTGGGAGGTTCCGCTGGACGCCCAAAAGCGAACACAGCCGCTCCGCTGGCCCACTCAGAGCCGCGGGTAGGGTGCTTCCGTGACTGCACTGCAGCGGCCTCCTCTTCCATTGCGATCGACCTGCTTCGTTCGTCTTTCCATTGCGCGACATAACCGGGATCGTACAACTGTTCGGTCGACTCGAGAACCCGGCTCGTTAAGGCTGTACAAATGTCTAAGACGCCGCCTCGCAAGGGGGAACCATCAAGCAGCGCCGAGCCGATCAAGCGAACTTTTTCCAAGGACCTTGATGAGTGTCTGATACGGAACGCCACGAGGATGCACGTGGGAGGGGTGGCTAGCGGGATTTGAACCCGCGACAGCCAGATCCACAATCTGGTGCTCTGCCATGCTGAGCTATAGCCACCACGGTTCGGGCCAGCACGCAAGGCCCTGAAGCGAACCACGATTTTACCCGCCCCGGTTGTCAGAGAATGGAGAGCGGATGGGAACTCAAGCCGAGTTCGACCAGATGATCAAGTCCGGGGAGCTGATCGAGTCCCGGAACGAGATGACGCCCGATTACCTCAAGGAGCTGAAGCACACCCTCATCGTCTCGGGCGACACCGAGCTCATCTCCGCCCCGGCCTACTACCTCGCGGCCAAGCGAGCCCCGAGCATCAACGCCTTCATGACCGGGATCGCGATCATCCAGGACGAGCTGGCCCACGCGCACATCGCGTATCACATCCTCGAAGAGCTCGGCGAGGACCAGGAGAAGCTCATCTTCAGCCGCGATCCCAAGAGCTTCCGCTACCCGTACGCCTTCGACGTTCCGCTCGACAGCTGGACCGAGCTCGTGGTCGCCAACGGCATGTATGACCAGGCGGGCTTCTGCCTCCTGGGCGATATCCACGAGAAGTGTTCCTACGGTCCCTGGAAGCGAGGCCTCAACAAGGTCATGGCCGAGGAGAACTTCCATCTGCGCAACGGCCGGACCTGGATGAAGCGGATCAGCGCTGCCGGCGGCTCGGCGAAAGAGGAGCTCCAGCGAGCGGTCGACTGGATGTTCCCGCTGAGCGTCGAGTGGTTCGGGCTGCCCGACTCGCTGAAGATGCACTCCACCCAGCTCGAATACAGGCTCAAGGGACTGACCAACGACCAGCTGCGCCAATGGTGGCTCTCGACGGTTGTCCCCTACTGCGAGCAGATCGGCATCAAGGTGCCGGCGCACAAAGAGGTGCGCGATGGCAAAGACGTTTGGGAGCTCGACTATCCCTTCCCGTGCGAGTTCGACGCCGACGAAAAGCGGTGGGATTTCAAGCAGCCGAGCAGCTGGGACGATGTGCTCGTCCGCTGGCGGGCACGGGGACCTCGCAACATCGAGATGGTCGCGATGTTCCAGGAGGAGTTCCACAAATTCCGCAAGACGCACCGGGCCGGGTGATGACGCAGCGTCTTTGGGACGCACTTGCCGAAGTCCAGGATCCAGAGATGCCGGTGAACCTCGTCGACCTCGGACTGATCTATGGGATCTCGGAGACAGATGGCGTGGTTGAGGTCGAGCTCACCTTCACCGCCATGGGTTGTCCCGCCTCTGAGTTCATCCTCGAGGACGTCCGCGACCGGCTGCTGCGCGAGACCGGCGTGAGCGAGGTGCGCGTGAAGGTCGTGTGGGATCCGCCCTGGACCGTCGCGCGTATGACCGAGGCCGGCCGCGACGCGCTCGAGTCCTGGGGCCTCGCCGTTTGACCAGCTATAAACGCGTGAGCGGAGACGCGGTCGAGTACGAGGTCTTCGCCCGCAAAACCCGCGGGGAACCGCTGCACCAGGTCGGCAGCGTCGTCGCGCCCGACGACGACCTCGCGATGGCCTATGCGCGCGCGACCTACGACGAGGAGCGCTGGTGCGAGATGGCGATCGTCCGCAAGGAAAACGTCATCGAGCTCTGGCAGCCCGGGGAGCCATGAGCCTCTCGGATCTCGTTCTCAGCATCGCCGACAACAAGCAGATGCTTGGCCTGCGCTACGCCGAGTGGGCGACGCGAGCCCCATCGCTGGAGGCCGACATCGCAGCCGCCGCCATGGGCCTCGACGACCTCGGTCACAGCCGCGTCCTTTATGGCTGTCTCGAACCGCTGGGCGCGGACCCGCGTGGACCTGAGCGCGAATCAGATCCCGCCAGCCTCCGCGCGCTCGCGTACTTCGACGAGCCGTGGACCGAGTGGGCGCAGTTCGTCGCGGCGAACGCGGTCCTCGACACCGCCTTCACCGTGATGATCGAGGCCTGTGTCAACGGCTCGGTCGAGGTGCTCCAGCACCGCCTGCGCAAGATGTTGATGGAAGAGCGCTATCACTTCCTGCACGGACGGAGCTGGCTCAAATCAGGTATCCGAGCGGAGCCGCTGAACCGCGCGTGGACCGAGGCGATCGAATGGTTCGGGCCGCCCGATGCGGACGTGGCCGCCTTTCATGAAGAGGGAAAGCTCGGCATGGGCCCGCACCAGCTCAAGACGAGGCTCGAGGAACAGCTCGAAACGAAGTCGCCGGACGTTCACGTCGACTGGAAGTCCTGGGATCCCATCCGCCGGCGCAGCCGCCCCGGCGCAATCGACGAGCACACCTTCGGCATGCTGCGCGGGCTGGAAGAAAAGAAATTTGCGCCAACCAAAGAGGTCTGAGGCAGTGGCACGTCCCCACCCGGCCGGGCCCGCTCCGCGGACCGGGCCGACCTCCCCGGCGAGCGGGGCGGCAAGATCGGACCCGCGCTGTCCCCACTGTCGCGAACGGGACGCTGAGGTCATCTCACTTTTTGGCACTCAGGCCATGACGCTCCAGTACCGCTGCCGCAAGTGCGGCACGCTGTTCGAAGCGATCAAATACGACTAAAGGCGCCTCTAGACGTCGCCCTCTTCTTCAACCTGGCCGTGCGATTGGCGGCGGCGCAGGATCGCCAGCGGAATGCCGGACAGCACCACCAGCACGATGAGGACCGCCACGATGATCGGCAGCGTCTGCGAGCCGCCGCCCACCTTTACGGCACCCGGCGGCGGAGAAGCCGACAGGTACCCGGCGGCGAAGTAGCCGAAGGACTTCGTCGAGGTGACGACCGTGAAAGGCTGCGCCTGTTGCGCGATGCCCAGCCCCTTCCATGGGCCCGCGGGGTCGCTTGCGAAGTAGACGTCCGCCGGAGCAGGCTCGAGGTTCGAGTAGCGGAGCACGAGGTTGGCGGCCTTGACGATCGAAGCGGCGCCGGTGATCTGGTAGACGTTGGTCACGAACTGGATGCCTGGCGGCTGCGGGCAGGTCGCCAGCGGCGTGACGTCGACGCCGATCGTGGTTTTGCCCGCACCGTCCAAAGCCCCGGGTAGGAACCCGATCACGATCTGGCCGTCCCTGTCGTAAGCGGACCCAGCGTCGCTGACGCCGCCGACCACCTTGAAATCCGTATGGCCCGAGCCCGGCTTCGTGTTGGCGCCGGCTTGCGCCGGCGGGCATGTCCAGTTGTAGGGCGCGGGTGGGCCGAAACCGTCGTAGAAACCTGGCGCGACCATCCAGGCCGCCACTACATACAGCGTGACGGCGGCCGCCAGGAGTGCGACCCGCTTCACAGGGCGAGGTCCGCGATCACGTGGCCGATGATCGGGGCGACCAGGTCTCGGCACGCCCAGCGCCATAGCGCGAGCAGAAGGCCGGCGGCGGCCACCGCGCCGAGGAAGGCCGGCGGATGTGAAAGGACGTGGGCGGCGGTCCACACCACCGTGCTGCCCGCGATTGCGAGCGGTGCGCCGCCGAGCTCATCCAGGGCCGCATAGAGCGCTCCTCGGAACGCCAGCTCCTCGCCGATGGAAACGGCGATCGCCGCGAAAGCGAGGCCGACCGGGAGGAGGGGCACGGCGCCGGACCGCGCCGCGGCGGGCAGCAGCAGCACGGCGCCGAGGGCCAGGCCGCCAACGATCCGCAGGCCGATCCGCGACCTACCCAGGCCCAGGCGTTCGGCCGGAGTGCCAAACGCCACGGCGCCCAACGCGATCCCCCCCATCACCAGCGCCGCGATCGCCAGGCCCGGCTGAGCCTGGATCGACACCCGCGCCCATTCCACGCACAGCGCATAGGCCCCGACAAGGGCCACCCGCGCGGCGGGGTGCGTGCGCTGCAGGACTAGAGACGCGGCCGAAAACCTCGACGAGAGATTCGGCGATCCAGGTCGCCCAGATCCGGGTGAAGCGACGAGCAGCGGAGCGAACGCATCGTGCATGCGTGAGCGAGGAGCGCAGTCGCTGAACCCGGAGATGGGCCGCATGGGCGCCGAAGCTCCGTCGGCGGCCTTTTCGGCCGCGCCTCTAGGTTCACCGCGTCAGGCGTTCGGGTGCGGCGTACACGTTGAAGCGATCGCCGCGGAGGAATCCGACCAGGGTCTGATTGAACTCGCGCGCGAGCGCGACGGCCAGGCTCGACGGCGCGCCGACGGCCGCGAGCACCGGGATGCCGGCGCTGATCGCCTTCTGGACGATCTCGTAACCAGCACGTCCGCTAACGACCAGGATCGACGTGCCCGCGGGAAGATTTCCATCCAGCAGCGCCCGCCCCACGACCTTGTCGACGGCGTTGTGCCGGCCGATGTCCTCGCGCACACAGATCAGCTCGCCGGTTGCGCTGAAAAGGCCCGCGGCATGAAGGCCTCCGGTGCGGTCGAACACGCCCTGGCCCTCGCGAAGGATGTCCACGAGCCCAGGGAGCAATGACGGATCGACGTCGGGCCCGTCCGGCAGCGAGGCGAGGTCGCGCCTGAGGTCCTCGATCAGGACGGTGCCGCAAACGCCGCACGCGGAGCTGGAGAGCATCGACCGCTCTGGCTTGCGCCGCGGCTCACCCGCGAAGCGCACGTCGACCTGGTTCGACTCGACCAGGTCAGACTCGACACGGATCCCTCGCTCGGTCTCCCCCGCCTCCGCGCTGATGTGCATGAGGCTCACTTCCGCCGGCGTGCGAATGATGCCTTCCGCGAACATCAGGCCGAGGCAAAGCTCGATGTCGTGGCCCGGCGTGCGCATGACCACCGAGAGCGGCTTGCCCTCGAGCATCAGCTGCAGCGGCTCTTCGGTGACCACTGCGTCGGGCGAATCGGTCCACCGCCCGGCAGACCACCTGCGGACCTGCAGTCCCGGCGCCGCCGGTTTGGTCATCGAGCCTGCGCGACGCGCAGGTGGCGCGCCGAACGCGGGACCGCCGTCGAGATCGCAAATCCCCGCCACGACGTCACCCGCTCAGCCCGCAGCTCCAGCCCGGACGGAACATCGTCTGGTTCCAATCCGTATCGCTCGGCGATGCCGGACCCGTCGGCGACTCCGCCAAAGGTCCCTCGCACGCATGCGCCCACCATCAGCGAAGGACGGAACCGGTGATGCGACTCGACGACCAGCGCACCGGGTGAGCCCGCGCGCGGCCGGCCGCTCGCCGGTGCGACCGAGACCTGTCCGCGATCCACATCCCAGAAAGCGGGGCGGATGACGGGCATGCCGCCTTCGATCCAGCACGCGTATCCGCGCGAGACGCCCGCGAGCCGGCGGCTCACGTCGGCCGGGACCGCAGGCACCCGCGCAGCCTGCGCCGCCGGGAATTCAATCCCTTCGATGACCTCGGCGGCGCTCGGCCGCAGCCGCATGACGACCCGGTTGTAAGGCAGCCATTCGCGCGGCAGCCTCGTCACGTCGAGCACATACCCCGCCACGAATGGCGCGTTCTTCAGCGCGTACCCGGCCATGCCGAGCACGTAGCCCGGTCCATCGAGCATGGCGCGCACCTGGCTCGAGATGGAAAGGGGATCGAAAACTTCGATCGCCCCACGCACCAGCACTGTCCGCGACCCGCCATCGACCAGAAATGCGGCGCGCGGGTCGCGCCGGGCGAGCATCGTCTTGGCCGCAAAGCGTGAGGTCGTCATCCACAACGAGCCGGACGCGAAGCTGAACACGGCGGGGTTGACGAGCGGGAGCCGGCCGGCCCGCAGCGCAAGCATGCCAATCGAACCCTGCCCGAGGATCGCGGTGGCATCGCTGGTCAGCCGCATGCGACCACTCTAGTTAAATCCACCTCCCCTGGCCTCCCCACCATGTGGGGAGGTCGGCCCAGCCGAAGGCGTGGCCGGGAGGGGCATTCCCCTTACGCGTTTGCCTCGAGTCTGTCCCGAATTCGCTCCATGGCTTTGTCGAGGCGCTCTCTCACCATGTGATCCAGAGGGCGTGCCAGCGCCGCGCCCACAAATGACGCCGGAGGTTCATATGCGATGCGCAGCTCGATCCGCACGCCATCCGGCACCTTCTTGAACCTGAACCCGCCATCCTGCTTGATCAGGCCCGACTCGGAAACCCAGCCGATCTCCTCCGGACGCCTCCAGCGATTGATGCGCAGGACGCCGTCGAGCGGCAGGCCAAAAGCGACGAGCTCGACGTTGTAGCGCGCGCCGACACCAACTGTTTTCGTCCCGATGGGGTCCCACTTGGTGACGCCTTCGAGCACGCGCGCGACGTGGCGGTGGTCGGCGAAATAGTCGAAAGCACGCTCCGGAGTGGATTTGGCGGTCACCTCGGACTTGAACTCGAACCTAGCCATCCCAGCAAGATATGACTGTGGTGCATGTGAATGACGGCGCGGTCTCCACGCAAGACTCGGTCGCGATCTCCCAAAAGCCCACGGGTCGCGAGCTTCGCGATGGATACCTTCGCGACATCCAGGACCTGACGCTCGGCCTCGTATGCGCCCGCGGAAGCTCGCTGTACCTCGGCCCCGTGGAGCTGCTGCGTTTCGGCCCGGCCAACGTGACGGCCGCGGCCGTCGAGTGGCCCATCGAGGGCGGAATCACCGCCCGCGCGCCGGGCGGATCCTTCCGAATCGAGGCTGCGGACGGCCGCCTGACGGCTTCCGTGGACGGCTATCGCCCGCGACTTCCGCTGCCCATCTACGCCCTCAGCCAGCTGCCGATCCATCGGCTCCTCACCCGCCTCTACCTGCTGCGCGCCCGCGGCCGCGAGCCCGCGCCGGGTGTGACCGCCGCGCGGCAGGACCGCCTCAGGTCGGCTGCCGTCGACGTCGCTTTCTGCCTCACGCTCGCCGGGCTCGTCGGACGGCGACGGAGATTGCCCACCCTGCTGGGCATCACGGCGACCTACCACGTCGCCTGCTGGAGCACCTCGGGGCGCACGCTCGGCGGCCTGGTCACGCGCCAGCGCGTGGTCGCGATCGACGGCTCGCGCTTGACGGTCATGCAGTCCGCGTTTCGCTTGCTCACGCTTCCAATCGCGTGGGTCGCCAGGCGTCCCATCCACGACGAGCTGGCGGGCACCGACGTGATCACCGACTCACCCACGTAGCATTTCGAGCATGGCCAAGCCGGTCGACCTCATCATCTTCGGAGCGTCCGGCGACCTTTCCCACCGCAAGATCCTCCCCTCGCTTGGCCACCTCGTCTCGCGCGACAGCCCGAACGTTCGCGTGATCGGCGCAGGCCGCAGCCCGAAATCGACAGAGGATTTCCGCACGTTCGTCAAGGACGCGAGCGGAAGCGATCGTCTCGCCGCCACCGCCGAATGGACTCACCTCGACTACGCGGACCCCGCCACCTTCGCGCCCTTGAAGCAGATCGTCGAGGGCCCGCCGACCACCATCTTCTATCTCGCAACCCCGGCCGAAACGTTCAGCGAGATCCTGTCCGGGCTCACAGCGTCAGGCCTCGCCGACAGGGCGGACGTCACACGACGGATCGTGGTCGAGAAACCGCTTGGACACAACCTTGCGTCCGCGAAAAAGCTCAACGCGCAGCTGGCTGCGGCCTTCCAGGAGGAGCAGATCTTTCGCATCGACCACTACCTTGCGAAGGACACGGTTCAGAACGTGATGGCGCTTCGCTTCTCCAACTCACTGTTCGAGCCGGTGTGGAACCGGACGCTCATCGAGACCATCCACATCACGGTCGCAGAGGACGAAGGGATCGGAAAGCGCGCGGGGTACTACGACCAGACCGGCGCGGTCCGCGACATCATCCAGAACCACGTGCTGCAGCTGCTCGCCCTGGTGACGATGGAGCCTCCAACGACCTTCGATCCGGAGTACGTGCGGCGCGCCAAGCGCGCCGCGCTGCGCGCGATGTCGCCGATCGATCCCGGCATGGCGGTGAGGGGCCAGTACGAGGGCTACCTCGACGAGGAAGGAGTGGCCCCCGATTCGCGGCGCGAGACCTACGCCGCGATGCGCGTCTCAATCGAGAACTGGCGCTGGGACGGCGTGCCGATTTTCGTCCGCACAGGCAAGGCGCTGACGCGAAGGGTCACCGAGGTGGTGATCAAGCTGCGCGACGCCCCGATGCTCCGCATCGCGGGCCGGCGCCAGCGCGGCATCCCGACGCTGATCGTGATCCGCATCCAACCCGACGAGGGGATCTCGATCCGGATCGGCGCCAAGCGGCCCGGGACGAAGTTCGAGATGGTGCCCGCCGGGATGCGCCTCGACTACGCGCGCCTGTCCAAGGCGGCGCTGCCCGACGCGTACGAGAACGTGCTGTCGGAGGTGCTCGCCGGCGGGCACTCTGCGTTCCCCGGCGCCGAGGAGATCGAGCTCTCGTGGGAGATCGTCGACCCGCTCATCCGCGCGTGGGAGGCCGAGGGACATCCTGAGGTTTACAGCAAAGGTTCATGGGGGCCGCGTGCGGCGGACGACCTCGTTGCCGCCGGCGGCGGCGGCCGGTGGATCGTCAGTGGAGACGAACCGGGGACAGCCTAAATAGGAGTACCGGGCCCCCCACCCGGCGGTGCCCTTTGGGCAGCGCCGACCTCCCCGGCGAGCGGGGAGGTCTAAAAAAAAGAAGGGGCAGCGTGGGCTGCCCCTTTGTTTACGTGAACGAGTTGACTAAGCGCGCGCGCCGCCCATTTTGGCGGTGCCCTGCATCCAGAGGGCAGGCTTGTTCGGGTAGAGAACCAGAACGAGGACCGCTACGAGGATTGCGATGATGAAGGGGATCAGGTCGAACTTGCCGACGCTGATGGCGCTAAAGATCTGCCACACGATTTCCAGGATTGCGTAGAGCACGAGCGCGCGAACCCAGCTGACGTTGGCGATCGGGTCGAAACCGGCAATCATGATGCCTGCTCCAAATGCGACCCCAGCCACCGACGCGCTGACGCCGGCCCAGTTGTCGAACGGAAAGAACGTGCCCCCGATGAAGCCCAGACCTGAGCCCATCACGATAAGGATGCCCATGACCCACATCAGGAGCTTCAACGCCAAGGGATTCCACTTTGCCACTAGTTGACTTCCTCCATATGACCGCTGGTAGTTGGATGGTTGCACGGAGCGGCGGTCTTTTCAGTGCAACTTGTACTCGAAATGCACGCGTTTAGCAACGTCCTATCAAGCAAAAACTTGCGAACCGCCGCGCCAGACCCTGCGCGGCTTGAGCCCAAAAGCCCACGCGAAGGCTCCTTCGTGCTCGGCGTCCCACAGCACCAGGTCGGCCAGTTTGCCGGCCGCGATCACTCCGCGATCCGACCTGGAAATCGATAGTGCGCCTCCGACCGTGGCCGCGATGAGGGCGCGCTCGGCCGAAAGCTTGAACACTCCGACAGCCAGCGCGATGACAAGACTCATGCTCGTGATGCCGCTGGTCCCGGGATTGTGGTCGCTGCCGAGCGCGATCACCGCTCCCGCATCGGACAATTCCTTAACGGGCGGGAGCTTGCCGATTGAAATTGCGGTGCCGGGCGAGAGCGTGGCGACGACTCCGGCGCGCGCGAGGGCGATGGCGTCGCCTCGGTTCGCGCGCAGCAGGTGGTCGGCGGAAACCGCGTGGAGGTCGGCCGCGAGACGCGAGCCACCTGTGCGAGCCAGCTCGTCGGCGTGGATGCGCGGAATGAGCTTGGCCTCGATCGCGGCCTTGAGGATGCGGCGCGACTGGGGGACGGTGAAGTAGCCCTCATCGCAGAACACGTCGCAAAAACGCGCCCCGGCACGGTGGGCGTCGTCGCACCAACCGGCCACCTCCGTCGCGTACGTCCCGTGCCGGGCCCACCGATCTGGAGGAAGGGCATGGGCGGCCAGGAACGTCACCTCGATGCGCGGAAGGTCCTTGCGCTCGCCGAGGCGGGCGAGCATCCGGGTCGCCGCCAGCTCGCCATCGCGATTGAGGTGATAGCCCGTTTTCGCCTCGACGGTCGTGGCGCCGCCTTCGAGCCACGCCCACAGCCGTCGTGCGGTCGACTGCTCGAGCGCGCTGATCGATTCGGCGCGGGTGGCTTTTACGGTGGCGCGAATCCCGCCGCCTGCCTTCGCCACCTCGGCATACGAAGCCCCGGCGGTGCGCATCGCGACCTCCGCCATGCGGTCGCCGGCGTAGACCGGATGTGTGTGCGCGTCGATCAGACCCGCGGTAACCAGTCCGCCACCGCAGTCGTCGTCCTCGATGACCGCCTCGAGCATCTCGTGCGGTTCCTCACCGTGCTTTCCGCACCACGCGATCTTCTCGCCATCGCAAATGAGCGCTGCGTCCTCGATGACTCCGACCGCGGTGCCGGTGAAGAGCCGGCCGATGTTGCGCAAGCGCCTCATCTGGAGACCACGGTCTTGCCGCCCACAACGACATTGATGACATCGCAAGCCGAGTGGCCGTAGACCAGGTATGCGGGATCGAGCTGCCGGCTGCGGGTGTGACGCGACTGGTCGAGCGTGATGAAATCACCAAGCATTCCGGGTTTGAGCTCGCCGGCGTCCCATCCGAGGGCCTGCATCCCGTTTCTTGTAGCGGCTTGCAAGAGCTCCGCTGGTTGGTGCAGCACGCGACGCCCAGTGGCTCGGCGCTGATCCAGCTCGAGCGCTCGCGCCTCTTCCAGGATGTCTATGACCGCATTGGAGTCGCTGCCGACGGCCAGCGCGCAACCGGCATCGGCAAGCTCGCGGAGGGGCCCTACTCGGTCACCGAGGTCACGCTCCGTAGTCGGACACGCGCACACAGTGACGTTGTTAGCTCCCAGCAGAGCGACGTCGCGCTCGTTGACGTGGATAGAGTGCACGGCAGTGAGGTCTGGTCCGAGGATGCCCTCTCGATCCAGCAGCTCCGCCGGTGTACAGCCTTCGACTGTCAAGCACTCCGCAACCTCAGCGGGCTGCTCGGCGAGGTGAACGTGCAAGGGCGCGTTGCGCCGGCGCGCCCACGCCGCGACAACACGCATCGACTGTGGGTCTACCGCCCGCACGCTGTGGATTGCGGCGGCGATGCGAACGCCTTCTCCATCCTTCAGACGATCGACACGATCAACCCAGTGCTCGACATCACCATCTGAAAAAGACCGCTGTGCATCGTCGAGCGGTCTCCCGTCCATTCCGCCACGCAAATAGCAAGCGTCGATCAGCGTGATCCGGATCCCAGCTTCGGCGGCGGCCTGGATCAAGGCCTCACCAAGCTCATTTCCATGTTTGTGCAGGTAGTGGAACTCCCCCACCGCTGTGATCCCGGCTTCGACCATCTCCTGGAAAACGAAACGCGAGTACTTGTAGTAGTCAGCCCAATCCCAGTCGGTCGCGGTATACATCTCGCGTCGCCAGGCCCAGAAATCGCCGGCGCCGGATTCCACCGCTCCTCGCAGCATGTGCTGAAACGCGTGGCTGTGCACGTTCGCGAGGCCGGGGATCGTCCAGCCGCCGAGCGTTGTCGCTCCCGCCGGGGGTGATGTGTCTTCGGTCACGGACTTGATGCGGCCGGCTTCGACCTCGATCAGGACGTTGGCGGCAGCGTGGCCCAACCAGGCCTGATCGGCGTACCAGACTCCCGACCCGTTCAATCGCGCATGGGGATGCGGACGCCGCGCTCGTGGGCAACCTCGATAGCGCGCTCGTAGCCCGCGTCCGCGTGGCGCATCACGCCGGTGCCTGGGTCGTTGGTGAGCACTCGCTCCAGCTTGCGTCCCGCCTCCTCCGACCCGTCGGCGACCACCACCATCCCGGCGTGGATCGAGCGTCCGATGCCCACGCCGCCCCCGTGATGCACGCTGACCCACGAAGCGCCGCTCGAAGTGTTGAGCAACGCGTTGAGGATCGGCCAGTCGGCGATCGCGTCAGAGCCGTCGAGCATCGCCTCGGTCTCACGATATGGCGAGGCCACCGACCCGGAGTCGAGGTGGTCGCGGCCGATCACGATCGGCGCCTTCACCACGCCCGATCGCACGAGCTCGTTGAACCGCCGTCCGGCCCGCGCGCGTTCGCCGTAGCCCAGCCAGCAGATGCGGGCCGGCAGGCCCTGGTACTTCACGCGCTGCTGCGCTGCCTCGATCCAACGCACCAGCGCGGGGTCGTCGGAAAATTCCTCGACGATCGCCCGGTCTGTCGCCGCGATGTCCGCGGGGTCGCCCGACAGCGCCACCCAGCGAAACGGTCCCTTGCCCTCGCAGAAGAGAGGACGGATGTACGCGGGGACGAAGCCCGGAAAGTCGAAAGCCCGAGCGCTGCCGCCCAGGCGCGCCTCGGCGCGGAGGCTGTTGCCATAGTCGAACACCTCCGCACCGCGGTCGAGGAAGGCGACCATCGCATCGACGTGGGCAGCCATGCTCTCTCGCGCGCGGCGGATGTACGTTTGCGGATCGTCGAGCCTCAGCTCCTGCGCATCCTCCGGTGAAAGGCCGACCGGGATGTAGCTGAGCGGGTCGTGCGCGGGAGTCTGGTCGGTGACGACGTCGACCTCGAAATTGCTGGCCGCCAGAGCCGGAACCACCTCGGCGGCATTGCCATGCAGGCCGATCGAGAGCGCGCGCTTTGAACGCTTCGCGTCTGATGCGAGCTTCAAGGCGTGCTCGAGATTGTCCGCGCACACGTCCAGGTATTTGTGCTGCAGGCGGCGCTCGATTCTTTCCGGGTCGGCCTCGACGCACAACGCCACGCCGCCGTTCAAGGTGATGGCGAGCGGTTGCGCTCCTCCCATCCCGCCAAGACCCGCCGTCAACGTGATCGTCCCGGCGAGAGTTCCGCGGAAGCGCTTGCGCGCGACGGCGGCGAACGTCTCGTAAGTGCCCTGGAGAATGCCCTGTGTCCCGATGTAGATCCATGAGCCCGCCGTCATCTGGCCGTACATCGTGAGACCGAGCGCCTCCAGTCGACGGAACTCGTCCCACGTCGCCCATTCGGGCACGAGCATCGAGTTGGAGATGAGCACGCGAGGCGCCCACTCGTGCGTGTCGAAAACCCCGACCGGTTTGCCCGACTGCACGAGCAGCGTCTGGTCGCCTTTGAGCCGGAGCAGCTCGCGCACGATCGCGTCGTAGGCCTCCCACGAACGCGCGGCCTTTCCAGTACCGCCGTAGACCACAAGGTCCTCCGGTCGCTCGGCGACCTCAGGGTCGAGATTATTCATGAGCATCCGCATCGCGGCCTCCTGCGGCCACCCAAGACAGCTGATTGAAGAGCCGCGCGGGGCCCTGATCCCCCTCCCCCGCGCAAGCGGGGGAGGGTCGGGGAGAGGGTGGTGGGTCATGCCAGAGGCCCGGTGACCGACTCGGCCGCCTTGAGCACGGCGCCGCTGCGGATCAGCTCCTCCGCCGCCGCCAGCTCCGGCGCAAGGAAGCGGTCCGGACCAACCCCCGCCACCCGCTTGCGCAAGAGATCGCGTACCGCCGCCGTCGCGGGGGCCGCCTTGAGGGGACGCCGCAGGTCTTGCGCACGCGCCGCCGACATCAGCTCGACCGCGAGGATGTGCCGGAGGTTGTCGAGTACGGTGCGCAGCTTCAGGGCCGCGCCCCAACCCATCGAGACGTGGTCCTCCTGCATGCCCGAGGTCGGAATCGAGTCCACGCTGGCCGGCGCGGCCAGGCGCCGGTTCTCGGCCACCAGCGCAGCCGCGGTGTACTGGGCGACCATCAGCCCGGAGTTGACCCCCGGCTGCTCCGCGAGAAATGGAGGCAACCCCTCGGAGCGGTGTGGATCCAGCAATCGATCCACCCGACGCTCGGCGATGGCGCCCACCTCGGCCGCCGCGATGGCGAGGAAGTCCGCGGCAAAGGCCAGCGGCTCTCCGTGAAAGTTGCCGGTCGACTCGACCTCGCCGGTCTCGAGCACAACGGGGTTGTCGACCACGGATGACAGCTCGACCGCTTCGACCCGCCGGGCAAAGTCCAGCGTATCGCGGGCGGCGCCGGCAACCTGCGGGCTGCATCGCACGGAGTAGGAATCCTGCACCGCGTGGTGCGAGTGGCGATGCGAGGCGACGATGTCCGAACCCCTCAGCAACCGGGTGAGGTTGGCGGCGCTCGCGACCTGGCCGGGATGCGGGCGGATCTCGTGGAGGCGCGCGTCGAAGGGCCGATCCGTCCCGAGCAGCGCCTCGGCCGACATCGCGGCGGTGATGTCCGCGACCTTGAAGCAGAGCTCGGCGTCGGCGCACGCGAGCGCGAGCATCCCGAGCATTCCATCGGTTCCATTGATCAGGGCGAGGCCCTCCTTGGTCTCAAGCTTCAACGGCTTCAGCTTCGCCGCCTTGAGCGCCTGCGCCGCCGGAGTCCGCACACCCTCGCCATTGACCACCTCACCCTCACCCACCAGGGCGAGCCCGATGTGAGCCAGCGGGGCCAGGTCGCCGCTGCACCCGACCGACCCGTACCGAGGCACGACCGGCGTGATCTCCGCGTTCAGCATCGCGATCAGCGCGTCGGCCACGACCGGTCTCACGCCGGACAACCCCATGGCCAGCGTGCGGGCGCGAAGCAGCATCGTCGCGCGGACAACCTCGTCGTCGACCGGCGGCCCCATCCCCGCGGCGTGGGAGCGGATCAACGCAAGCTGCAGCTCCGGCTGCAGCAGCGGAGCGACCCGGGTGCCGGCCAGCGCGCCAAAGCCGGTGGAGACGCCATAGACGGGCTCCCGGGAAGTGGCTGCTCGCTCGACCCGGGTGCGGCTCCGCTCCATCCTGGTGCGCGCCGCGCCCGCCAGGGCGACCTTCTCTCCATGACGTGCCACGTCGACGACCTGGCTCTCGGACAGCCCGGCGCCCCGCAGCGTGACAGTCATTGAGGCAAGGCTAACCGATGTTCTTCAGAGCTTCGCGGCGGCTCAATCCGCTCAATACGGCTTCGTGGTTCCGCACATAGCGCGCGATCTCCTTCGGGTCCGTCCACGCATAAGCGCGCAGGGCCCAGCCGATCGCCTTTCGGATGAAGAAGTCGCGGTCCGCGAGGTTTGGCTCGATGTTGGCGTACAGCAATTTCAGGTCGGTGTCGCGCTTGAACGAGACCTGGCAGATGATCGAGACGCGACGCTTCCACAGGTTGAGATCCTCGCTCCAAGCACGCATCACTGGCCGAATCTCCCTGGGATGCACACGTAACAGCTCACCGACCACCTGGGCGAGCGCATCGACGTAGTCCCACCACGCGCCCGAGACGATCATCTCCTCGAGCATCGGCATCAGCGCGGGGTTCCAGCAGTCGCGATGTGCCTTGACTGAGATGAGACGGATCGCGGCGTAGCGCTCCTCGCGGTAGCGGGCGCCGCGCCACAGCTCGAGGATCGCCGCGCTCCACTCGCGACAGGATGAAAATGGATGCACGGCGACGACCTTCTTACAGATGGCGTCGACCTGTGCCGACGGAATGCCGTAGTAGGGCATGGCGGATTTCATGTACGCCTGCATGCCCGGCGCCCGAAGGGGATCGGCCGCCGCCGCCATCTCGGTCCGGAGGCGGACCGAGAACCTCGTCAAATCAGGGGGCGGGAATGAACCGGGCTCGCGTGAAGGCGCCGTCTTCGACGTCGACCACCCAGGTCGATCCCTTGTCGAACCCGCCCGTCCCCGGTTTGATCACGCGCTGGTTGACGAGCTCTTCGACCAGCTCCCACACGATGTCGCCGTGAGTGCTGAGGATCGCCTCGTCGAGCTTGTGGTGTCCCATGATCTGCATCGCGCCGGCCAGCCCGTGGCCCTCGGCGAGCTGCGACGTTTGCTTGAGCGGCAGCTTGCGAGCTCGAGCCAGGGGTTCGACGGTCTGCACGCAGCGCAGAAACGGACTCGAGTACACGGCCGTGATGGGAAATGATTCCAGTACCGTGACCAATGTCTCGGCCTGCTTGATGCCCTTCTTGTTCAGCGGACGCAGACGATCATCTTCCGGCCAGTTGCTTCGACTGCCGGCTTTCGCGTGCCGCACGATATAGAAGGTGGGCACTAAGGCTTCTGCGGCATCCAGGACCGCAAGTTCTTGCGGTCGAGGACCTTCCAGACTTTGGGCCACTTCGAGCGCGCGTCTTCGGCGGCGATGTGCTCCATGGCGATCAGCTCTCCCGCCACAAACGCGCGGCGGCCGCTGATCCGCGCGCTGCGCAGCCAGGCCTGCGCGGTGACGCTGTCCTGGTGCTCACCAAGGACGGTCTGCAGCTTGGCCGCAGCCCGCGCGAAAGCCTCGGCTGCCTTGCCGGCAACGGGGGCCACCGCCTCCGCCGCGTAGCGCGCGCGCTTGGCCAGGATCCGGATGCGGTGAAGCTCAGGGTCGGTGGGAGTCTCAGGCAGCTGATTCACGGCTGAGCGCAAGCGGCGCCACGGACCTGCCGCGAGCGGGGGCAGCACCTTCGACGCGGGCTCGTCACCTTCGGGCAGCGTCGCCGGGGCGTGCGCGGCGATCACCAGCCTCTCGAGCAGGTCGATATAACGGACCGACCCGAGCTCGGCGAGCAACTTCGTGCGCAGCGTCTCGACCTCCTGCTCGAGCACGTGCAGGAGCGAGCCGGCCGACCTCAAATCGCTCGGCGGCAGCGTCTTGGCGCGTTCGCGCAACCGCTCGAGCAGCACCTCGCGGTCGCGCACCGCGCCCAGGCCCATCGCGAGCCAGCCCAGCTCCGAGCGCAGCGGCTCGGTCCACTCGGGGTCGAGCAGCGGGCCGAACGTGCGGAGGTGAGACCGCAGCTTGCGGGTCGCGACACGAGCTTGATGGACGCCTTCAGGGTCCCCGCTGGTTCGCACCAGCGAATCGTGCTTCAGCAGGGACGCGATGGCCTCCGCAAACACGTGCTTGATCACGTCCTTGGCCGGCGAGTCGGCCTGCACAGGCAGCGCCGCGACCTCGGGGGGCTCCATGGCTCGCGGGCCGAGCGCTCGGATGTGCTTCGGCGTCGGGTCCGGCGCCCCCGCCCCTGCTCCGCGAAGGCGCAGCACGATCGGGTCGACGATCCCGTTGGCGCCATTCGGCTGCCCCATCACCTCGACCTCGATCTCGCGAAACCTCGCCGCCACCCGGCGGCCATCCCGCACGGACACCTCGTCGTCCACGACCTCCGCCACCCGGGCTCCGGCGGCGTCGACGAGCCTCACGCGACGTCGCACGGTCGACAGGCGCGCGACGGGTACGAGCTCGGCCTTGCGGACGTAAGCGCGCACTATGTCGACGGCCGCCTGGGGTGGCTTCTTTGCGCCGCCCTGGAACACCAGCTCGTCTCGCTCGAGGAGCGCGGTTTGAGATGTGGCGGGGGACGGCGCCGGTGGCAGCTTCAACGTCCAGCCTTCGCCCGCGCGGTGGCGCAGAGATACGCCCCACCGCGCGAGTCGCAGGTCCGTTGTGTCGTAGTAAACGGTTTCGAGCCGGACGGCCTCGGGCGGCGTAACGGCTATCCCGTCGAGAACTCCCGTGAGATCGGGCAGGTGAAACGCCGGCCCCGCCCCCAGCTTCACCTCGCTCTCTAGCATCGGGCCTAGGGCCTACGCATGCGGGACGCCGTTCACCACTCCGTTGCCACGCGCGCTTTCCAGGGCCAGCTCCTGGAACCGCTTGTGGGAGTTGAGCCCTTTGACGGTCGGCACGCGCTGCCAGCGACCGTCGCTGCAGAGCTCCCAGGCCAGGACGTCGTCGGCCAGCGTGATTTCCAGGATGTGCGACAACCGCTCGCGCAACTGCCGGTCGGAGACAGGGGCGACCGCCTCGACCCGGCGGTCCAGGTTGCGCTGCATGAGGTCTGAGGAACCGAGGTAGTACTCCGCATCGGCGCCGTCGCCAAAGACGAAGATGCGCGAGTGCTCGAGGAAGCGGCCGACGATCGAACGCACCCGGATCCGTTCTGACAGCCCCGGCACGCCGGGGCGCAGCGAGCACATGCTGCGGACGATCAGGTCGACCTGCGCGCCGGCCTGCGACGCGCCGTACAGCGCGTCGATGATCGGCGGATCGATCAGGTTGTTGACTTTGATGATGATCCGTCCGCCTGGCTTTCCTTCGCGCTCGATGAGCTGAGTGATGTTGGTCCGCAAGCTGCTCGGCGCGACCAGCAGCTTGCGATAGCGATGCTGGCGGCTGTAACCGGTGAGCATGTTGAACAGCTCCGTGACGTCGGCCCCGAGGTCCGCGTCGGCCGACAGCAGGCTCACGTCCTCGTATGCGTGCGCGGTGCTCGGGTTGTAGTTGCCCGTTCCGACGTGAAGGTAGTGCTGGATGTGCTTGCCCTCGCGCCTCACGACCAGCGTCACCTTGGCATGCGTCTTCAAGCCGACGAGCCCGTAAACCACGTGCACGTTGGCTTCTTCGAGCGCCCTGGCCCAGCCGATGTTGGCCTGCTCGTCGCCGCGCGCCTTGAGCTCGACCAGCGCCGCGACCTGCTTGCCTCGCTCGGCCGCGCGGATGAGCGCCCTCACGATCGGGCTGCCTGGACCTGAGGTCCGGTAAAGGGTCTGCTTGATCGCGAGCACGTCAGGATCGCTTGCGGCGTGGTCGATGAACGCTTCCACCGACGTCGCGAACGAGTCATACGGATGGTGGGCGAGCACGTCGCCCGCGCGCAGCACCGCAAACAGGTCAGGCACCTCTGCCCCGAGGCCGCGCAGCCGGGGCTGCGTGGTCGGAGTCCACGGCTCCTCCTTGAGGTCTGGACGGTCGAGCGAAAAGAGCGCGTGAAGACTGCCCATGTCGAGCAAGCCGTCCGCCTGGTAGACGTCGCTGGGCTGCAGCTCGAGCTCTCGGGTGAGCAGCTCGAGGACCTCCGGCGACATGCCTGGGTCGACCTCGAGGCGCACGACCCGGGCGTGGCGGCGGCGGCGGCGAAGCTCGGTCTGGATGGCCGCGAGAAGGTCCTCGGCATCGCTGTCGACGTCGTCGAGGTCGCCATCCCGCGTGACGCGGAACGGATGATGCGCGACCACCTCCATGCCCGGGAACAGGGCCTGCAGGTGAAGGGCGATCACGTCTTCGAGCGGGACGTAGCGCTGGCCTTCGACCAGCGGGATGAACCGCGGCAGCACCGGCGGCACCTTGACGCGCGCGAAGCGCTGCTGGTGGCGCTGCGGGTCGCGGACCATGACAGCAAGGTTCAGCGACAGGTGCGAGATGTATGGAAAAGGATGCCCGGGGTCGACCGCGAGCGGCGTCAGCACGGGAAAGATCTGCTGCCTGAACACCGTGTGAAGCTGGCTGAGCTCGCGCTTGGTCACGTCGGCCCCGCGCACGAGCGTGATGCCGGCTTCGGCAAGGGCCGGGACGATCTCGCGGTTGAACAAGCCCACCTGCCGGTCGACCAGGCCCTCGACCCGCGTGCGAATCACCCTGAGCTGTTCGAGGGGCGACATGCCGTCGGGCGATGCGACCGCGACCGCCGCGAGCACCTGCTCCTTGAGGCCGGCTACACGAACCTGGAAGAAATCGTCGAGGTTCTGGCTGAAGATCGCCAGGAACCGAACCCGCTCCAGCACGGGCAGCTTGGGGTCCTCGGCCATGGCCAGAACGCGCTCGTCAAAATCAAGCCTCGAGAGCTCCCGGTTGAGGTAGCGGGGGGCCTCCGGCACCGCAACAGGGCCTGTTTGATCCGAATCTGCCTGGACTCCCGCCACCACGCATGAAGATTACCGCCTGCCGCTCGGGCCTAGGTTGGCTACTGGTTAAAGACCGCCTGGCTTGAAGGCCGCGGCAGGCAGGCATTTGCTAGCGATAACTCGCACAAGCTTTAACCCGAAACGTCCAGCCAGGCGGCGGAGCTAGGCGGCAGCTTCAGCCTCCCGCTGAGGTGCCGGACCGGCAGGTCGCTCGCGGCCAGCATCCGGCCACGGATGTCGAGCTCGACCGGCCGCGGGCCAAAGTTGCAGGCCACCACCAGGGGCCCACGCCGGTACATCAGCACGCCATCGGGGGCCGGGCACCAATCGAGGCGATCGGGCAGCCGGCCCGCAAAACGCCGGCGCAGGCTCAGCGCGCGCATGTAGTGGCGGAGCACCGAACCCCACGAGGCGAGCTGAGCATCGACCGCGAACCTGTCCCAGCCCGGGGGTTCGGGGAGCCACGTGGGCGCGGTCGAGAAACCGGCGTTGGGCTGCCCGCGGAGCCACGGCAGCGGCACGCGGCATCCGTCGCGACCCGCCTGCCTGCCGCCGCTGTGGAAGAACACCGGGTCCTCTCGCCGGTCCTCCGGCACCACGGCTTCTTCGAGCCCGAGCTCCTCGCCCTGGTACAGAAAGACCTGGCCGGGCAGGCCGAGCACCAGGAGCATGGCCGCCACCGCGCGCTTGCGGCCGAGGATCCCACCGCCGAACCGAGTCGCTTCGCGGACCACATCGTGGTTCGACAGGGTCCAGCTCGGCTCAATCCCAGGACCTTTGAGCGCACCACGATCCGTGTCGATCAAGCGGCGCCAGCGTGACGCGTCCCACGGCGACATGATCATGGCGAAGGCCATGTGCAGCTGGTCGGGGGCGACGAACACCGACTGCCGTCTGGGTTCGAACATCTCGCCGACGAGAACGCGCTCGGGCTCGTAGCCGCCAGAGATCTCGCGCCACTTCCGGTAGACGTCGTGCAGCTCCGGTTGGTCGAAGATCGAGAACGCCGGGTCAGGCTCGTCGACGCCCGTCAGCGGGTTGCGCACCAGCGGCCGGTCGGCGAGGTCGGGGCGCTTGAAGAGGGCCGATGCGACGTCGATTCGAAAGCCGTCGGCGCCGCGGTCGAGCCAGAAGGCGATGATGCGTTCGAACTCCGCCCGGACCTCAGGGTTCCACCAGTTGAGGTCCGGCTGCTCGGGCGCGAAGAGGTGGAGATACCACTTGCCGGATGCCTCGTCGAACGTCCAGGCCGGCCCGCCAAACGCGGACGTCCAGTTATTGGGAGGCGACCCGTCCGGTTTTGCGTCGGCGAAGTAATACCAGGAGCGATGCGGATCACCGGGAGAGGAGAGTGCGGCCTTGAACCACGGGTGCTGGTTGGAGGTGTGGTTGGGCACCACGTCCACCAGCACCTTCAACCGCAGCTCGTGAGCGCGCTCCACCAGCCGGTCGAAGTCGGCCAGGCTGCCGTAGTCCGGGTTGACCTCCATGTAGCCGGCGACGTCGTAGCCGTGGTCCTTTTGTGGGGACGGGTAGAACGGAGTCAGCCAGATGGCGTCGACACCCAGTCGCTTCACGTAATCGAGGCGGGACGTTATCCCTGGCAGGTCGCCAATTCCGTCGTCATTGGAGTCGGCAAAGCTGCGTACGTAGATCTCGTAGAAGACGGCGCCGTGCCACCAGGACTGGTTCACGGCTGGTCTCCCCTCCCCCTGCGGGGGAGGGTGGCGCGTAGCGCCGGGTGGAGGGCGAGTCTCACGGTCACCGGCAACTATCTCGAAAAGCGGGCCGGTGCTGCCCGGCCCGCTTCAGGAGCGCGTGCTAACCGAGGGCGGCCACCACGTTGGAGAAGACGTTGGCGATCTGGTTCCCCATGGTTATGAGAATGACGATGACGACGATCGAAACGAGAACCAGGATCAAGGCATACTCGACCATTCCCTGGCCGCTCTGACGAACGGCACCCCTACGACCCATCTCAATCCACCTCCTTTCTCGCTCCGCGCGAGCGTGCTCGAAACCGTAACTTCTCAACGCACGGCTTCAGCATTCATTAAGGTTTTTGTTTCAACTATTTGTAATCGCTCGTATAAGCCTGACTAATATGTCGCCATGGCCCGGCCGTCGTTCAGCCTCGAGCAGCTGCGCTCATTCGTCGCGGTGGCCGAGCACGAGCACATCTCCAGGGCCGCCGCGTCCTTGTTCCTGACCCAGGGAGCCGTGACGCAGCAGGTCCGGCACTTCGAGCGGGCCGTCGGACTGAAGCTGCTGGAGCGCGACGGCCGCGGCGTCCGCCTGACCGACGCGGGCCGGACGATGGCGATCGCGTGCCGGGCCGCGCTGCGATCGCTCCAGGTGCTGGAGGACACGGCCGATGCCATGAAAACCCTGCAGGCCGGCTCGCTGCACCTCGGGGCAAGTCCAACCTGCGCGACCTACTACCTGCCGGTGCGACTCGCCACCTTCGCCAAGGAGTTCCCGGGCATCAAGCTCGGGCTGACCGTCGAGCCATCGGCTGAAATCAACCGCCAGGTCATCGCGGGAGCCCTGGATTGCGCACTGATCGAGGGGGAGCCGAGCCCAGACCTCCTGGCCATCGTCCTCGATCATGACGAGCTCATCCTCGTCGCCGCGCGAGATCATCCACTTGCGGCTCTACGCCGGATGACCGCCGCAGACCTGGCTCGTCATCGCTTTCTCGGACGTGGTCCGAAGTGGTCGGCCGAGCAGAAGAACGTCCGGGGCATGATCGGCGACGCCTATGACCTCTCCGAGTCGCTCAACCTCGGGCATCCCGAATACGTCCGAGCGGCGGCGCTCGCCGGTCTGGGATACGCCACGCTGCCCCTCCTCGCGGTGGCAGCCGACCTGAAGTCCGGCACCCTGAAGCGCCTGCCGGGGCCGTCCAGCCGGCGCGCCATCCGGGCCGTGCGCCGCCACGCCGCCGGCGGCCCGGCGCTCGAGCATTTCTGGGCGCTGCTGACGGCCGCATGATTGGCCCGACGACAGTCGGGAGCCTCATCCCGCGACAATTCATGCCGTGGAAGACGTCATCCAGACCCACGGATTGAGGCGCGCCTTCAAGTCACGCAAGCGAACCGTCGAAGCCGTCGCGGGTGTGGACCTGACCGTACGATCCGGCGAGATCTTCGGTTTCCTGGGTCCGAACGGCGCCGGCAAGACCACGACGCTCCGCATGCTGGCGACCCTCCTGCCACCGAGCGGTGGCACGGCGACGGTCGCGGGCTGCAACCTGCTCACCCAGCCTGACCGGATCCGCGAGCGGATCGGCTACGTGGGGCAGACCGGCGGATCCGACCGCGAGATCATGGGCCGGAGCGAGCTCGTATTCCAGGGCAGGCTCTATGGCATGTCCCTGGCGGCGGCCAGGAAGCGAGCCGCCGAGCTGATCACGATGCTCGAGCTGGAGGCCTGCGCCGACCGGAAGTCCGGGACCTACTCGGGTGGCCAGAAGCGCAGGCTCGACATCGGCCTCGGCCTGGTGCACGATCCGCAGCTCCTTTTTCTCGACGAGCCGACGACCGGTCTCGACCCGCAAAGCCGCGCGCGTGTATGGGACGAGGTGAGGGCCATGCACGATCGCGGGACGACTGTTTTCCTGACCACCCACTACCTCGACGAAGCGGACGCGCTGTGCGACCGGATCGCGATCATCGATTACGGGAAGATCGTGGCCGAGGGCACTCCGGAGGAGCTGAAACGTGCGGTAGCCGGTGACGTAGTCACGCTCGCCGTGGCGGGCGATCAGCAGCGGGCCCTTGACCTGCTGAAAGACGAGGCCTTCGTGAGAGAGGCCAAGCTCGATGAAGGCTCCGTCCTTTTATATGTGGACCGCGGAGAGGTGGCGATGCCGGCGATCCTGCGGCTGCTCGACGGTGCGGGGCTGACGCTGGTCAGGATCGACCTGCATCGCCCAAGCCTCGACGACGTCTTTCTGCGCCAGACCGGCCGTTCGTTGCGGGAGGCGGCGGCATGAAGCTCGCGCGCGACATCTGGCTCGTCTTCGGCCGCTACTTCGGACTTTTCATCCGCAACCCCGCCTGGGTGGCGCTTGGCGTCCTGCAGCCTGTGATCTATCTCGTCCTCTTCGCGCCGCTGCTCAAGTCGATCTCGTCGGTGCAGGGTTTTCCACCGGGCGGTGCATACAACGTCTTCGTGCCGGGCCTGCTCGTCCAGCTCGGATTGTTCGGCGCGGCCGGCGTCGGCTTCAGCCTGATCGCCGAGCTGCGGGCGGGGGTGATCGAGCGCTTGCGGGTTACACCCGTAAGCCGAGTCGCGCTGCTGCTTGGTCGCGCGCTCCGCGACATGTTCTCGATCGTCGTGCAGTCGTTGATCCTGATCCTGATCTCCCTGCCTTTCGGCCTGAGCATTCATCCGATCGGGGTCCTCATCACCCTCGCTTTGATCGCATTGATCGGGCTGCTCACGGCATCGATCTCATACGCGGTGGCCCTCTCGGCGCGCGACGAGAACATCTATGCGTCGATCGTCTTCACGGCATCCCTTCCCATCCTCCTGCTGTCGGGAGTTTTGCTTCCGCTCGGCCTGGCTCCCCCGTGGCTGCGAAACATCGCGGCCGCGAACCCACTCTCCTACGCGGTCGACGCCGCCCGCCACGTGTTCCGAGACCAGATCACCGACCCAAGCGTCACGAAAGGAGTCGCGATCATGCTGGTGCTCTCAATAATCGCGATCGTGATAGGAGCCCGTTCCTTCGGAAGAGCGGTGGCATAGGCCCTCGCGCCCTTAGTACGGCGATTCGCAGAAGCGCTCGCGAAGCGAGCGTTCACCTCCCCGCCCCGCCGGGGAGGTGGTCCCTGCTCGCGCAGCGAGCACGGACCGGTGGGGGGATGCCTTCACTAGAAGCGCCTCGCAGAAGCACTCGCGCCCTTTGTAGAACGTTTCGCAGAAGCACTCGCGCCTTTTAGTAGAGCAATCGCAGAAGCGCTCGCGCCCTTTGTAGAACGTTTCGCAGAAGCACCCGCGCCCCTTGTATAGCGTTTCGCAGAAGCACTCACGCCCTTTGTAGAGCGATTCGCAGAAGCGCTCGCGAAGCGAGCGTTCACCTCCCCGCCCCGCCTGGGAGGTGGTCCCTGCTCGCGCAGCGAGCACGGACCGGTGGGGAGATGCCTTCAGTAGAAGCGTTTCGCAGAAGCACTCGCGCCTTTTAGTAGAGCAATCGCAGAAGCGCTCGCCGTGGCGAGCAGGGACCGGTGGGGCGCTCCCCTTCAGGTAAAGGCCAAGAGACTCGACCTCTCGGCCGCCCACATCTCCTCAAAGAGCCTGTCGATCTCGTCGAGCGAGCAGACCGCCGCGGTGAGCGGATCGAGCATCAGCGCGTACTTCGCTTTCCCGCGATCTCGTTCCAGCAGCGCCTGCACGACCAGCTCGTGCACGGCCATGTGCGACCGGTTCAACGCCGCGAGCTGCTCCGGCAGCGAGCCGAAGGTCACCGGATGGATTCCATTCCGGTCGACGCTGCATTCGACCTCGACGCAGCCCTCCGGCAGGTTCTCGACCCAACCTCGATTGGGCACGTTGCCATGGATCGTCGCCTCGCGACCGAGCTCGATCGCCTCGATGATCGAAGACGCGTACTCGTGGCTCCGCTCCGTGGGCACCGGTGTCTCGCCGCGCAGCATCGACGCGATCAACTCGTCATTCGCGCGGCGCCACTCGGGCCAGTTGTTCGCGTAGAACCCGCTCTCCCCCAAGTAGCCCGCGCGCGCGTACCTGGCCAGGAGGTCCGGCCGCTTGCGAAAGTACGGGACGTACTCGGAGAAGTGCCCGCTCGACTCGGTGACGAAGGCGCCGAGGTGCAGCATGACCTCGAAGCGCACCGGATCCCGTTCGTAGATCTCCCGAATCGCGGCGCGCTCGCGCAGCAGGGGATACAGGTCCTCGCCCTCGCGCTCGAGGGTCGTGAACCACGCGTTGTGGTTGATCCCCGCGCAGCGCCAGGTGATCCGGTCGTAAGGAATGTCGAGGTAGCTCGCGAGCTGCCGGGACGTGCCCTGCACGCTGTGGCACAACCCGACTACTTCCAGCTGCGATGAGCGAGCGGCGGCAAGGGTGAGGATCGACATCGGGTT
>Ga0073928_10000299_pt1 | contig 118343 bp, 100 predicted proteins | sample PaiPotPPA55metaG_FD_76969 | JGI IMG/M metagenome (GOLD analysis project Ga0073928, IMG submission 76969) | Iron sulfur acid spring bacterial and archeal communities from Banff, Canada, to study Microbial Dark Matter (Phase II) - Paint Pots PPA... ... | reverse complement strand
TCTTCAATCTGCTCAAGCACTTCCGCGCCATCGCCACACGTTACGACAAGCTTGCGAGAAATTTCCTCGCCGGGGTGCAGTTGGCTGCCGTTACAATCCTCCTCAACTGAATACAGGCCCTAAAGGTCCGCTCAAACTGCTCGGCCGCTGCACCGGCAAACCAATTTGCTGGCTGACTGCTCAGCGCTATGCTGTCAAAGCGCGGATGCGCTGGTAAAAACGCCTCGCCGTGCTGGATTTGGCGCTTTGCAGAGTTTGGAGGAGGCGCTCCAACACAGCAACGCTTTCGCCGCGTGCGCCCCATTCCCACGCAACGCGGGCGAACGTCGATAGGCGCCCGGCCGTAGGCGCGCGCGCACACGATGATCTTAGACCGTGCAATGCGAATGCGAGAGCCGCGCAACGCGTCGCAATTGGGCGATCCGCAGCGCGCCATGTGGCATAGGCTGCGAGGCTGTTGCGGTAATCGGAACCCGCGGACGCGCTGGTCCCGCCGGTCATATCGATCAGCGGCGCAAATTTCTGACTCCGCCAAAATGAATCAGCGCTTTTGCAATCGTGCTCGCTGGGGACCCAAGCCGGAACTGCGTCAACCAAGAGACCTTGTTGTGACAAGGTACTCACGCGGTCGGGTTTTGCGGCGAACAGATTGAGTTCATATGCGTCTAGTGATTGTGCATCGTCCGGAACCAGGATGGGCGCTCCCCCAAGTTGTCGGAACAGACGATAGCCGATGGCTGGAAGGAGCGCCCGAAGCTGTTCATTTACCTTGTCGCCCGCCTTGATCTCAAACATGATTAGCGGCGAGTACCGGGCGAAAAAATTACGACCACCCGCGAGAATGTGCTGCTCCTCACCCTCCGCATCGATCTTAATAAAATCAGGCGATGGCCAGCCACGTGCCTCGTCTTCGTTATCGAGGCTGGTGATTCGCACTTTTTCACCCGCGTCGCTGTCGCCGAGCGCGTTCAGTTCACTCGAACCACCAAACACCAGCCGTCCATCGCGCTCGCAGTCGGACAGTGCGAACGGCGATATATCGAGATTGATCGCCGCGTTCAGTTCGCGGCTGCGCTCCAACAGCGCGCGGGCTTCGCTGCCGGGTTCATAAGCGTACACATGCCCCGTCTGGCCAACCAAACGCGCCATCGGCAGGCTGTAAACCCCGAGATTGGCACCAACGTCGATGACCGTCATTCCTGGCCGCAGCGAGGAGCGAAGAAAATCCATCTCCTTTTCGAACCAGCATTCCTGTTCGAGCAGGACATAGGTCGTGATGGATTGCAGACTCGCGGGGACCGCGAGTGTCACGCTGTCAGAAAGCTTAAGTTCAAGCGCGTTCAATATAATTTTTCACCGTTCGACCAGCCTTGATTGCGCGGTCTAAGCGAAATGTTAGTGTAAAACATGGTGCTGACGCCAGCCGTGGTCTGACCCAGCCAATTCGCTATCCTGCGCAAGCCTTGCAGCTTGTGAGCAACCAATGCCATTTGATTCATTGAAACGGCGGGAGTTCATCGTACTTCTCAGCAGCACGATGAGCGCATGGTCGATATTATTGTCGAGTACCGCTGGGCGGACGGAAAATACAATCAGTTGTCAAATTTGGCGGCAGACTTGGCCAGCTGCAACGTACAAGTAATTGCCGCCTCGTTTACAGCCGCGGCCGTGGCCGCGAAGAGGGCAACCTCCACAATTCCGATTCCCCTAAATGCCGGCCTTATCCCAAGTCTGATCAGGCCGGCCGGCAATGTGACAGGGGTTACATTCCTTAGCGGGGTAGCAGGGACTAAACGGCTTGGTCTTCTCCGTGAGCTTGTCCCCGCCACCAAGATCTTCGGCGTACTCATCAATCCCTCGAACCCGCTTGCATCTGATAGCTTCTCGAAAGACGTGCCGCAGGCTGCACACGCGATCGGCCTACAAATGCTTATTTTCACTGCCAGCGCTGAGAGCGAGATTAACACCAGCTTTATGAGCATGGTCGAGCAGCACGTTGACGCGCTCATCGTTGGGCCAGATGCATTCCTGTTCGGTCAGCGTGATCAAATCATCGACCTGGCCATCCATAATGCCATTCCCGCAATGTATGAGTGGCCCGAATTTGTGAGGGCTAGGGGTCTTATGAGCTATGGCGCAAGTCGTCCTGATGCATTTCCTCAGGACGGCAATTATGCGTCCCGTATTTTGAAGGGTGAAAAGCCAGCAGATCTTCCAGTGCTTCAGTCAGTCAAGTTTGACTTCATGGTCAACCTAACGACCTGACCTTTCCGCCAGGGCTGCTAGCCATTGCTGATGATGTGATCGAGTGACGGGTTTTGCTGCGGTGCACGAGTCCGGTTGTGGCACAACCTGGGTTACCCCGCCGAGAGGTGCCCAGCCATCGCAAGCGCCTTGGCATCGCGCAAAGCGTCGGCAGAGCTCCCGGCTCTCAGGCTTGCGGCATGGAGAGTCGCCACGATCAGCGCGAGGATGGCGACGGATTGATGCGCTAGAGCGAGCAAGATGGGCACATGTAACAACAGCGTGAGAATACCGAGAGTCGCCTGCATCAGCAGCACGCCTGCAAGCGCGATCGCGCCTCCGCGGCCATGGTGATGGTACGCGCAGTCGGCAGCATGCAGGACCGCAAGCCCGAGGAGCAGGTAGGCAAGCATGCGATGCGTGAACTGCACGGCAAGGTGGTTGTCCAGCAGATTCATCCAGAGCGGATCAAGGAAGAACAGGTGAGCGCGTGGAGGGATGAATGCGCCATCGATCAGCGGCCATGTGTTATAGACGAGGCCCGCCCTGAGCCCGGCCACCAATCCGCCGAGCGCGATCTGAACCACCAGCAGTCCCAGGATAGTCGCTGCGGTAAGCGCGAGTCGGTGCGGACCGCTGCCGGCCCCGTTGATACCATTCACTGGTGCGAGAGATCGAGCTGTCCAGATGACCGCAATGAGAATGATACAGGCTGTGGTGAGGTGAATGGCGAGACGCTCCTGCGCAACGTTGACGCGTCCGACCAGCCCGGATGCCACCATCCACCAGCCGATCGCGCCTTGGAGCGACCCAAGCGCAAAGATGAACCACAGCCGTCCTTTGAACCTGGGCTCGATCCAGCCGCGCAGCTGAAAGAACAGGAGGGGCAGCAGAAAGGCTGCCCCGATCAGTCTTCCGAGGAGCCGGTGCGCCCACTCCCACCAATAGATCCGCTTGAATTCATCCAGCGTCATCCCCTTGTTGACGAGCTCATATTCCGAGGAGGTCTTGTACTTCTCGAGCTCGACCACCCACGCCTTCTCGTTTAATGGCGGCAGCACGCCCGTGACCGGGCGCCATTCGACAATGGAGAGGCCTGAGTCCGTGAGGCGAGTGGCACCCCCGACCATCACCATGAGCACGAGCAGCGCGGCAACCGTCCACAGCCAGAGCCGGATCGCACGCCGATGCGCGCTCGCCCTTGCGGGCTCCCCTACCCCTTGCGGGGAGGGGTGTGGGGCGAGGGTGGTGAGTTCAGTTGCCCTGGAAGACGGGCTTTTGTTTTCTGACAAAGGCCTCATATGCCCGTTCATAGTCCTTGGTTTGCATGCAGATCGCCTGCGCCTGCGCTTCCGCTTCGATCGCCTCGTCGATGCCCATGTTCCATTCCTGATGGATGCAGCGCTTGGTCATGGCATGCGCGAATGTGGGACCGTCGGCAAGGGATTTTGCCAATGCTTGCGCCTCGCTCACGACCGCCTCGGGCTCGCACAGGCGGTTGTAGAAACCGCAGCGCTCGGCTTCGCTGCCCTCCATCGCGCGGCCGGTATAGAGGAGGTCTGCAGCCCGCCCCGCTCCGATGATCCTCGGCAGCATGTTGCAAGCACCCATATCGGCTCCTGCAAGCCCCACCCGAACGAACAGAAATGCCACCTTGCTGCGCGCGGTTCCCAAGCGGAGGTCTGACGCCATCGCCAGGATGGCGCCGGCGCCGGCGCAAACACCATCAACGGCTGCGACGATCGGCTGCGGGCATCCCCGCATCGCCTTGACCAGATCGCCGGTCATGCGCGTGAATGCCAGCAGACCCGCGGTGTCACCCTTGCGCTGCATGTCGACGAGGGGGCCGATGATCTCCTGCACGTCACCGCCCGAGCAGAAATTGCCGCCGGCACCGGCGATCACCACGCTCTTGATTGCGTCGGCGTAGACAAGATCACGGAAGGTGTCGCGCAGCTCGCCATAGGATTCCAGCGTCAGCGGGTTCTTCCGTTCCGGCCGGTTGAGGGTGATGGTCGCCACCTTGCCCTCGCATTGCCATCCGAAGTGGCGCGGCTTGAATTTGCTGAAATCGACCCGAGGCGGTTGAAATCGTTTCGCGGTTTCGGACGAAGTCGCCCGAGTTTCGTCCTGAGGCGGTTTTGCGCCCGCACCCGACATAGACATCCCGTCCTCCTTCATGGCGCAGCCGTGCTGCAGCTTTATTTTTTGCGCTGGTCCTTCACGCGTACTGCCTTGCCCTGCGAGCGAGGTACTTCGCCGGGGGCGAGGACCACGACGTTGCAGGTCACCCCGATCATAGCCTTGATGTGATGCGCCACCTCGTCCGCCTTGCGGGCACGCTCGCCCTCGCCGAGGCGCGCATCGGCTGTCGTCTCGACCTCCACCGTCATGGCATCGAGCACCCCCTCGCGCGTCAACACAAGCTGATAATGCGGCGCAAGTCCGGGCAGGCCCACCAGCACCGCTTCGACCTGGGACGGAAACACATTGACTCCGCGAATGATCAGCATGTCATCGTCGCGCCCGCTCACCCGCATGATGCGGACGTGGGTGCGGCCGCAGGGGCACGGCGCGTCGTCGAGGCGACTGATGTCGCGCGTGCGGTAGCGGATCATCGGCAGGGCCGTCTTGGTCAAGGTGGTGATGACCAGCTCGCCGCTTTCACCCATCGGGAGCAGCTGCAATGTCTCCGGATCGATGATCTCGAACAGGAAATGATCCTCCCAGCCGTGCAGCCCGGCCTGCGCGACATGACATTCGCTCGCAACTCCGGGGCCGAGGATTTCCGAAAGACCATAGAGGTCCACGGCCTTGATGCCGAACCGCGCCTCGAGCTCGCGGCGCACGGAATCGCTCCACGGTTCTGCACCGAACACGCCGACACGCAGCCGGGCTTGCCGCAGATCGATCCCCATGGCCATGGCCACCTCGGCGACGTTGAGCGCGTAGGATGGCGTCGCGCACAGCACATTGGCGCCGAAGTCGTTGAGCAGGGTCACCTGCCGCTCGGTTGCGCCGCCCGACACCGGCACGACCGTGCAGCCGAGCCGCTCCGCCCCGTAATGGACACCAAGACCGCCGGTGAACAGGCCGTAGCCGTAGGCGTTGTGGACGATGTCGCCGGGCAGCGCCCCGGCGCAGGCGAGCGAGCGGGCCATCAGCTCGGTCCAGCGTTCGAGGTCGTCGGCGGTATATCCCACCACGGTGGGTTTGCCGGTCGTGCCGGATGACGCATGCAACCGGCGCAGCTCGTTGCGGGGCACGGCAAACATTCCGAACGGGTAAGTGTCGCGCAGGTCGGTCTTGGTCGTGAACGGAAAGCGCACGATGTCGGCCGGCGACTTGAAGGCATCAGGAGTTACCTTTGCGGCCTCCCATTTCTCCCGATAGTGCGGCACATTGGCATAGGCGCGCTGCAGGGTCTGCTTGAGGCGGCCTGTCTGCAGTGCGCTCAATGCCTCGCGCGTCATCTTTTCTGCGCCGGGATCGAACATGAAAATGTCCGGCTCCGCCTTTGCCGCCTGGATGCTCATGGCAGGCCTCCCCTCTCGTTTTCTCGCACGCGCCGTCTCATCAAAGCATCGTTCGCTCGAACGACGGAATCTGGCGCATACTCGGCCTTGCTGCGGCAGGCAACCGGGACTCGCCTGCCAAAAAGCGGTGCCTCAAAGAGCAGTGTCATCGACCGCTCAATCTGCGGTGGGCTCGCCCTCGTCCTGCCGGCTGGCTAAGCTCGCGCACATCATCAGCTATTAAGCATCGCGGGGAATGGCATGACGAAATTCCACGACATTCTGGAGACCATCGGCAACACGCCGGTGGTGCGGATCAACCGGCTGGCGCCTCGGCACGTGAACCTCTTCGTCAAGATTGAAGCGTTCAATCCTTTGGGGTCCGTGAAGGACCGCCTGGCGCTGGGCGTGATCGAGGCGGCCGAGCGCTCAGGAGAGCTCAAGCCGGGACAGACCGTCATAGAGGCGACCAGCGGCAACACCGGCATCGGCCTCGCCATGGTGTGCGCCAGCAAGGGCTACCCCCTGGTGGTCACGATGGCGGAGCAGTTCAGCGTCGAGCGACGCAAGCTCATGCGCTTCCTCGGCGCCAGGGTCGTGCTGACGCCGGCCGCGGGACGCGCATTGGCCATGGTTATCAAAGCTGTCGAGCTGGCCAAGACGCACGGCTGGTTCCTGACCCGCCAGTTCGAGAACGAAGCCAACGCTGACATCCACTCGCGCACCACGGCGCGGGAGATCATCGCCGACTTCAGCGGCGAGAAGCTCCATTATTGGGTGACGGGATACGGCACCGGTGGAACGCTGAAAGGCGTCTCGCGCGTACTCGCCAAGGAGATGCCCGATACCACCATCATCGTGTGCGAGCCGGAGGACGCGCAGCTCCTCGGCAGCGGGGTTGAGCAGGCGCGCAATCCCGACGGGTCTGCCGCCTCGCCTCACCCGGCCTTCAAACCGCATCCCATGCAAGGCTGGACCCCGGATTTCATTCCGAAGCTGACTGCCGATGCGGTGGAGATGAAGGTCATCGACCGCATCATCCCTATTCCAGGCGCCGAGGCGATTCGCTGTGCGGGGGAGCTCGCTCGGAAAGAAGGCATCTTCGTCGGGATCACGGCCGGGGCGACCTTTGCCGGAGCTTTGCGCGTGTGTGCGGAAGCACCGAGAGATGCAAATATTCTTTGCATGCTGCCCGATACCGGCGAGCGCTACTTGAGCACGCCATTGTTTGCCGACGTGCCGGCCGACATGACTCCGGAAGAGCTGGAAATCTCCCGCTCCACGCCAAGCGCGCAACTTGCTGCATGAACGCAGTAGAGGCCTGCTCGATCGGCGGCGCGATCAGCTCTCTCGGAAATCTCGCAAAAACGACAAAATCGCAGCAAGCGATGTGGCGCGGCCGCACGTCAACTGGATTACCTTGCTGTGGTGCGTGCCTATGCCCAGCAAGATCAGAGAGAACAGCGATGCGCGTAAGCTTCCCAGCGGTAACTGCATCAATTGCGAGCGGCGCGATCATGACAACCGTATTCGCGTGCGCCACGGCGCAAACAGTCCGTCCGGCGACCCCGGCCGACGGATACACCATTCACGTAAAGCGCCTCACGTGGTGAATGGCAAAGTGATGGGACCGTACCACCATTATTGTAAGGTTGTGTCGCCGGAACCGGTGATACAATGCCTAATTTTCGGATCCACGGATCCCGATGCCCGCTTGGAGCAAATTGAGTACATCATCGCGAAATCCATTACCCGCGACGGATCTGTCACGCTTGCCGACTGGAACAAATACTGGCGCGACCACAAACAGGAGATTGCAACTGGCCGAGTACAAGTGCTCGATGTACCGCCTGATGAGGCAAAAAAAATCGCCGAATTGATCGCGACCACTGACGGAATAATCTTTCACCTGTGGCCTCATGACGAGGAGGTCCCGAGCGGTCAGGTTGTCATTCCTCTCAGTCGGGCACGTAAACCTGACGGAATCCGAGTTCAAGGCTAGCGCGAAGGAAGCCGCGAAGCCTCCTGGAAAATAAAGTGACGGGATTCCACGGCACGGAATCCAGGTTAACGCCGTGGTCCATTGATTTCGTTCGTTAAATGGAACTCCGACGCCTCACGGGCGTTCCATGTCCACCTTGCATAGGAGGAGAACATGGGTCGTGGCCTGCTGTTGTGGTTGATCGGGATTCCAATCCCTATCATTCTGGTCGTGTGGCTGCTCGGCGGCCTGCATGGGTGATTTTATTCGATAGCTCCTCGGCCGGTGCGAGCTAGCACTCGCCCCCGCTTCTTAATTTGCCGCCGTGTGCTCGCCGGCGGAAGGATGCCGACGCATCCGTCCATGCGACTACCGCGCAAAGGGCTAGGTTGCGCCAGGATTCCATCGTAATTGATGGCGCTCTCGTGTGGCAATGGTGGCCGCCTGCGCCGGCTGCAAGCCAAGGCGGCCGCTGTATCTTTCCTCGATTCTGCAAGACCGATCTGAACGATGCGGGGGTTTTGCCTTTTGACTGTAGCCATTGCCAATGTTGCCGCGGTTCTTCGATGATCAATGACCTCTGGTACAAGAATGCGATCGTCTATTGTCTGTCCGTGGGCACCTATATGGATGCCAACAGCGATGGCATCGGTGATTTCCAGGGCCTGATGCGCAGGCTCGACTATCTGCAAGGGCTCGGAGTGACGGCTGTCTGGGTCATGCCGTTTCAGCCTTCTCCCGGCAAGGACGATGGTTACGATATTTCCGACTACTATGGCGTCAATCCCGCCTTCGGCACCCTCGGCGATTTCGTGGAATTCACGCATGCTGCGAAGCAACGCGGAATTCGCGTGCTCATTGACCTTGTGGTGAATCATACTTCGGACCAGCATCACTGGTTTCGCGATGCGAGGTCCAATCGAAATTCGAAATTCCGCGACTGGTATGTATGGTCCGATCGCAAACCATCCAGCGCCAGAAAGGGGATGGTGTTTCCCGGCGTACAGAAATCCACCTGGACCTACGACCAGGAAGCAAAGGCTTGGTATTTTCATCGATTCTACAATTTTCAACCCGACCTCAACACGGCGAATCCGAGCGTCCAGGCCGAGATCTTGAAGATCATGGGCTTCTGGATTCAGCTGGGGGTTTCGGGGTTTCGTATGGATGCTGTTCCTTTCGTCATCTCGGCGAAAGGACCGCGAGTCACAAAGATGATCGAGTACTATGATATGTTGCGCCTCTTGCGGGAGTTTCTACAGTGGCGACAGGGCGATTCGATCATTCTCGCCGAAGCGAACGTTCTTCCAAAGACCGATATGCAGTATTTCGGCGAAGCCGGCGACCGGATGCAGATGATGTTCAACTTTCAGGTAAACCAGACCCTGTTTTATGCGCTTGCCGCTACGGACCAGCAGCCCTTGGCCAAGGCGCTCAATGCCACGCGGCGGCGTCCGGCCACCGCACAATGGGGCGTGTTTTTGCGCAACCATGACGAGCTCGATCTCGGTCGCCTGAGCAAGGCGCAACGTAAACTGGTGTTCGACGCCTTTGCTCCGTCAAAAGATATGCAGCTTTACGATCGCGGCATCCGGCGCCGGCTCGCGCCGATGTTCAACGGCGATCGACGGCGGATCGAGCTCGCCTACAGTCTGATGTTCACGTTGCCGGGCACGCCTGTTATCCGGTACGGCGACGAGCTCGCCATGGGAGATAATCTGGCGCTGCCGGAGCGGGTCTGCGCGCGGACGCCGATGCAGTGGTCGACTGAGCCTCATGCCGGATTCACAAAGAGCAACAGGCCAGTCGTGCCCGTCATTGATAGCGGTCCCTACGCATTTGAGCACGTCAATGCTGCGGCGCAGAGGCGCGACCCGAATTCGATGCTGAATTGGATCGAGCGCATTATCCGCATGCGCAAGGAAGTGCCGGAAGTCGGTTGGGGCGACTTCGAGGTGATAGAAGCGCACGACCGCGCCGTGCTCGTCATGCGATACGATTGGCGTAACAATTCCGTGTTGTTCGTGCACAATCTGGATGACAAGCCTCACGAGATCAGCTTTGCCGTCGGTGTGGAGGACGAATCGGACAAATTGCTGGTCAATTTGCTAGGCGAAGCTCACAGCCGCGCCGATTCGAGGGGAAAACATAAACTGCTGATCGAGGCTTACGGATACCGGTGGTTTCGGGTCGGGGGCCTCGACTATCTGTTGAAACGCAGCGAGATTACTCTCCTGTGACATCCACCTACGACGCTGCGGCAGTCGCCAAGCTGCTCTACGAGTTCGGCCAGCGCATGTCGTTGCGTGACGGCAATCCCTATCGCGCGCGCGCCTATGTGCGTGCGGCTGAGAGCCTGATGGCTTTGACGATGCCGCTTGCTGACATCATCGCGCAGGACAGGCTGCGGGAGATTTCCGGCGTGGGCGACGCCATCGCCGGCATCATCACGCGCTTGCATCGCACCGGCACGCATCCACAGCTCGAGGCGATGCGGCGTGAGATCCCCGCCAGGGTCCTTGAGATGCTGAGCATCCCCGGCCTGCGGCCAGACAAAGTCCTCAAGCTCTACAACGAGCTTGGCATCGCGTCCCTCAAGGAGCTGCAACAGGCGGCGTCGGATGATCGGCTCAGCGGTGAAGGGGCTGGGAGCCGCGCTGCAGGCCAAAATTCTTGGCGGGCTCAAGATGCGGCGTGAAGGCGCGCGACATCTGCATCGCGCCGCTGCGCTGCTCGCTGCGGCGGAAGCAAATCTGCGCGAGTCTCAGCTCGGATTGAAACGGATCACGCCCGCGGGCGACTTCCGGCGCGGCTGTGAGCTTGTCTCTGATTTGGTGCTGGTGGCCGAAGCGTCCGCCCTGGAGGGCGCGCCGCAAAAGATCCTACCGAGCGGGCAGCTCACCGTGCATCTCACCGATCCAGGACGATATGGCATCACGCTCCTCCTCGCCACCGGCTCGCCGCAGCACGTGCAGGCGCTGCGCGCTCGTGCGGCAGAGCAGGGCCTGACCGATCTACCGCTCGGGGATGCTCGACTTCGGCTATGGACCTTGAGATCGATGTCATGAGCTTGATGCACAGCGGCGCGACGGAGTCGCCCTGCTCCCTCTCCCCACCCAGGGAGGTCGTCTGTTCCGGCGGAGAGAAGGTGGGAGTGAGAAGCAAGGCGCCCGTGTCCCGGATGCGGCGCAGCCCGAGCACGCACACGAGCTTTCTCACGATCTCCGGACGCGAGTGCGCGAAGTGGTGCGCTGCTGGTCCGGGACCGCCACAAGCTCAAAGCGCCGAGCGACCGGAGCTTGCTGCGGTCCCGGGTCTGCAGCGCAGCATGAGCAGCGCAATCAGGGCGGCGCGGTCGAAGCATCACCTGACCTGCGCTGCTCGTGCCGCACTGCGCCCGGGACACCAGAACGCGGTCTGAAGCTATGCCGCGTGACCCATGGTGGAAGTCCGCCGTTATCTACCAGATCTATCCACGCTCTTTTCAGGATACGAACAACGACGGGGTCGGCGACCTGCGCGGAATCATGCACCGGCTGCCCTATCTCGTTGAGCTCGGAGTCGATACCATCTGGATCTCGCCGATCTTTCCCTCGCCGATGGCGGACTTCGGCTATGACGTCTCCAACTACATCGACGTCGATCCGCTGTTCGGGACGCTTGCGGACTTCGACGCGCTTGTTGCGGCCGCGCACGCCTGCGCGATCAAGGTCCTCCTGGATTTTGTTCCCAACCACACTTCCGATCAACATCCCTGGTTTGTGGAAAGCCGCAGCTCGCGCAGCAATCCACGCAGGGAGTGGTATCTTTGGCGCGACCCAGGTCCCGCCGGCGGGGTGCCCAACAATTGGCTTTCTCAGTTCGGCGGCAAAGCCTGGGAGCTCGATCCCGCAACAGGTCAATACTACTACCACGCCTTTCTCAGAGAGCAGCCTGACCTGAACTGGCGCAATCCGCAGGTGCGCCAGGCCATGTACGACGCCATGCGGTTCTGGCTCCGCCGCGGCGTTGATGGCTTCCGCGTCGATGTGCTTTGGCACCTGATCAAGGACGATCGCTTCCGCGACAATCCGGTCAATCCGAATTTTGCTCCCGGGATGCCTCCGCACGAGGTGCTCCTCCCGCTATACACGACCGATCGCCCGGAGATGGAGGAGGTCGTCGCCGAGATGCGCAGCGTGGTCGACGAATTCGATGACCGTCTCCTCATCGGCGAAATCTATCTTCCGATCGAGCGCCTGGTGAAATATTACGGCCGCGATCTCAAGGGCGCGCATCTACCCTTCAACTTTTCTCTCCTCAGGGCGCCCTGGCATGCCGCCACCATCGCGAAGCTGATAGCGGAATATGAAGCCATGCTGCCGCCGGGGGGCTGGCCGAACTGGGTGTTGGGGAATCACGATCGCCCGCGCTTTGCCGGGCGGGTCGGGCGCGATCAGGCGCGCATTGCCGCAATGCTCCTTCTCACCCTGCGCGGCACTCCCACCATCTACTACGGTGACGAGATCGGGATGACCCAGGTCGCGATCCCGCCCGATCGGGTGCGCGATCCTTTTCAGAAGAATGTTCCGGGCCTCGCCGTAGGACGCGACGGCTGCCGCACCCCGATGCAATGGGATGACAGCGGGCATGCCGGATTCTCCCAGGCCGAGCCATGGTTGCCGCTCGCGCAAGATTTCCAGCACATGAACGTCACGCATGAGCGCGCCGACCCTACATCGATCTACAACCTGCATCGCAAGCTGATCGGCTTACGCCGGTCGCGCCCAGCTCTCACGAGTGGGGTCTATCGCGGGCTGCCTTCGGAAGAATCGAGCGGAGACCTCCTGCTGTTCCTGCGCCAAGCGCAAAGCGAGCGTCTGCTGATTGCTCTCAATTTCGGAGCCGCGCCGGCGGTCGCGAGTTTTGCGAACGCGGGTTTTACGGGAGATCTTCTCCTGTCGTCCCATCTCGATCGCGAGGGCGGCAACGTGCGCGATATGATCCATTTGCGGCCCAACGAGGGTGTGGTGATCCAGATCTCTGTCGGGAACCATTCCGACCTTCTGCGGTTTGAGCACGACGATCAGGGCCGCCATGAGCAACGACGCAGTTCCGGCACGGCTTTGAGCGAGGTTCTCGCCCACCACCGGCAGCATTGACGCGTCGGCGAACTGGAACAGGAATACACAGGCGGCAAAGATGTAGAGCTTGGGATTTTTCCCAAGATCGAAGATGCGATGATAGCTCTTGACCCGTTCGCCCGTTCCCGCGTTGCGGGCGCGTGCGTAGTCGATCTCGTCGGCGCGAATGAAGCCAAGGGCGATCAGCGCCGGATTGCATAGCGCGGCGGAGCCGAGGAACATCGCGCTCTTGGCAAAATACTGCCCGGCAAGTCCCATCACTCCCGCGGTCAGAGCGTTGCCCGCCGCGTCGAAGCGATAGTTGCGACCGGTGCGGACCGACATTGCTCGCCGGCCGACCAGACCCAGACTGATGGCCGCGATAGCCGGGGTCAGAATTCCGGCGCTCAGCCCATGCAGGATCTCGGCTGCGAATACGAGAAAGAAGCTCGGCACCAGCGCAAGGATGAGCGCGGAGAAGCAAATCATGCCGATACCGCTCCCGGCGAAGGCCCGTTTCCATCGCAGTGCCGAGCACGACGAGAGGAAACAGCCGGCCGAATGGAACTTGACACTGGCGTCGGACGTTTCCTCCTAATCTGGGAACCCTCAACTCTCCAAAAGGAGACACCTCAATGGCAAGACTAGTTTCCACTGCAATCTTCTTGGCGCTGATGACCACGGTCGCAAGCGCACAAGCGCCTCGCGACCACAGCCAAACCAGGGAGCAAGCCGGGCCGCCGGCTCAGACCATGACCAGCATCCCCAACGAGGGGCTCACCGTGACCCACTGGTACAAGCAGAACGTCTATGATCCCAACGACAGCAAGATCGGCGAGATCATGGATGTGCTGGTCGACCGCGGCGGCAAGGCCACGGCGCTGATCGTAGGCGTCGGCGGCTTCCTGGGAGCCGGGGAGAAGGACGTAGCGGTACCTTTCGACGCCGTGCATGCCACGAAGAAAGGCAACAATGACTGGTACCTGGTGATGAACTCCAGCAAGGACGCGCTGAAGAATGCCAAGGGCTTCAAGTACGATCGCAATGCGATGACCTGGATCCCCGAGGACCAAGCCCGGACGACAACCGGCAGCGGTACCAACAACAGCGCTCCTGCCCCAAGGCCGAACGCCCGATAAGTACGTCGCGTTCAGTTAGTTCAACTCCGTAGTCGGAAAGGACCGCCGCAGTATCGCGGTGGTCCCTTTCGCGTTAAAAGAGCTGCGACGTCGCACTTCAGGGGCCGCATCGTTCGCGCCGGCTTGAGCTATCGGTTCGAAACAGTTGTATGATCGATGAGAAGAGCCAGCCTTCCTGACCTAGAGTGGTCTCTAGTGGGGATTATTGAAGCGCTTGGCGCAATCGCACTTGCGGCGCCCCGTAGCAGCGCTTCTATTGCAGACATTCTTCGGGCGCCTGCCAGTTTTGGTCCTCGTCGGCCAGCTACTTGCTGCATTGGGCGCTACTGGCTTCGCATTGTCTATCCGGCGCCGGCGGTGAGAATATGACGGTCTTGGGGAAACCGCACAATGTCTCCTCCGATAGACGCCGTGCTGCTGGACTCATTTCCCGCTTCTGCAAGTGCATAGCTGGCCGACTTGGCCCCGGTCTGATCACCGGCGCATCCGATGATGACCCAAGTGGCATAGCAACCTACAGCCAGGCCGGCGCGCAACTGGGTTTTTCAATCTGTTGGACCATGCTGTTGACCTATCCGTTGATGACGGCCATCCAGCAGATCAGCGCGCAGATAGGGCGAACTACTGGCCGAGGGATCGCCGGCAATATCCGGCTGTATTATCCCAACTGGCTCCTGCACAGCATTGTCGCGCTGGTTTTCCTCGCAAACACCATCAACATAGGCGCCGACCTTGGAGCCATGGCGGACTCTTTCCGGCTCCTGATCGGCGGGCCTACCCTTCTCTATGTCGTAATGTTCGGCGCGTTATGCTCGGTGATGCAGGTGTTCATTGAATACGATCGCTATGTCTCTGTCCTGAAATGGCTCACGCTCGCATTGTTTGCCTATGTGGGCACGCTCGTAGTCGTGAAAATACCGTGGGGCGAGGCGCTGTACGGACTTTTCATTCCGACCTTTGCGCCTGATGTCGCGTTCTGGACCACTGTCGTCGCGGTTCTGGGCACCACGATCAGTCCTTACCTGTTTTTCTGGCAAGCCGCTCAGGAAGTCGAAGATATTCACGCTGTTGACGAGCGCAAGCCGTTGGTAAAAAAGCCGCGGCAAGCGCCCGATGCGATGCATCGCATCCGCATAGACACCTATGTGGGGATGGCGTTTTCCAATCTCATTGCGTTGGCCATCATAGTTACGACGGCGGCAACCCTGCACGCGAGCGGCGTCACTCAGATAGAGACATCCAGCCAGGCCGCAGAAGCACTGCGACCGCTGGCAGGGCCACTTGCGTTTTCGCTGTTTGCGCTTGGGATTGTCGGGACAGGTCTTCTCGCTGTGCCTGTATTGGCTGGATCGGCGGCCTATGCGGTGGCCGAGGCGCGGCGATGGCGATCAGGGCTCTGGCGCAAACCGAAAGACGCACCGTTCTTTTATGGGACACTGACACTCGCAACGGCAATCGGTGTTGTTCTGAATTTTTCCCCGATCAATCCGATTCGGGCGCTTTACTGGAGCGCGGTGATCAACGGTGTCGTGGCGGTGCCGGTAATGATCCTCATGATGCACATGACGGCCAATCCCAAAGTGATGGGAAAATTTCGCGTTAGCGACGGACTGCGCACCATCGGCTGGATGTCCACCTTTGTCATGTTTTTTGCCGCGGTCGCCATGGTGGTGACCAGCGTCAGTCTAAGCTAGCGCCCTTTTTAGGATGCTTGCCGCCCAAACAGCACGCTAGGAACGTATGTAGCCTACAGACGTTATTCCAATCCAAGGACAAAGAAGTTGCAGCGCTATGAAGCACAGACGGCTCAAGCCGGGATTACAAAAATGGCAGCGGCCAGATCATAAGTTTGCCATCGCCGCGGTGGCCCTGATGATTTTTCTGTTTGTGGCCGGCATTGCGAATTGGTTGTTGAGCGGGAATCCGGGTGTCGCTGCTGCAGGGGCTTCGAGCACAATGGTTACGACACCTCGTTAGCATTTGACCCGCGACGATTGGCGATCAGTTCAGCGGTGACCGTGGTGGGATAACAACATAGTCTGGCTGATGGCGGAGGCGTTGTTGCCTTTGAACGTTCCCTGGGCAACGGTGGCGGCCATGTTCCTTGCGCGCTGCGCGATGACCGAGGTGTTGTTACCTTTACGCTGTGAACGTGAGCGTCCTCTTCCGAGAACAGCGAGGAGTTCCGCCTCGCTCGGAACAAGCCATCGCAACCGCGCGTTTGGCGCATATGGTCACCTCCGTTCCGGTCGGCGATTGGGAGGAAAAAATGAAGTTCATACAGGGCTTCCTGACCGCTTTGATCGTTTTAGCCATTAGCGCGGTCGCGGTCGCATATTCGGGCGTCTTGAATGTTGCTGCCGGCGCGCCGGAACCCGGAATCCTCCAGTGGTTTCTATCCACGACCATGAAGCATTCGGTGAAGAGTCATGCGCGAGAGGTCACGGCTTCCGTTGAGCTGACGGATCAGCGAGCACGTGAAGGATTCCGCATCTATCGAGCGGCGTGCGTTTACTGCCACGGAGCGCCGAAACAGGATCCAGGGGATATCGGCAAGGGGCTCAATCCAAAACCCCCTTATCTGGGAGACACGGTAGGGGGTTGGACCGACGCCGAGCTGTTCTGGATCGTCAAGAACGGAATCAAGATGACCGGCATGGCCCCCTACGGCGAGTCGCTCAAGGATGACGAAATCTGGAATGTCGTAGCTTTCGTCCGCAAGCTTCCCGAGCTTACACAAGCGCAGTACAAGCAGATGGAGCAGGAAATACCCGATTAGACGGCTGATGCTGCCCCCTCGCGAGCGGGCTGCGGCATGCGATGCGCGCAAGCCGCTCCGGCTGCTGCGCGCGCACCGGCAGCGGCCATGCCGCTGCCCTCTTCAATTGCAAGGAGGGGTGTCGCGGATCCTCGTTCAGCAGTCTGTAATTCTTGTCAGCCAGTGCTCGGACCTTTTCGGGAAGCTTTGCATAAGCCTCCCTGAATGACGGGCTGGCAAAGTGTCTCACAACTCACGCGCACGACCAGCACCAAAATCCGCAAGCGCCTGCTCGGCGAGCTGGTCCAGCCTGCCCGCCTTGGCATCCCGTTCGATCCTCTGGTCGGCAGGTAATTCAGTTACGGCTTTTTCGATCTTTTCAAGATTCGTCATGTTTATCCACGTTAGAGGATGGGAGTAGCATTTAGATGCTTGCGGCGCGACCAGTAATGACAAGCCGACAACTTAGGCCTGGCCAACAGAATTGGCGGAGAGGATGGGATTCGAACCCATGATACGGCTTTAGACCGTATAACGGTTTAGCAAACCGCCGCCTTCAGCCACTCGGCCACCTCTCCGGGGCCCCGAAGTCATTATAGGGTGCGCAATTTGCGGTCAAACACAAGCGGCCCGTTAAAGCGGGGTCCCTGCGACTTTGCGGCAGGGTGCCCCGGCCGGGCTCGCCTGGCCGGGACAACAGCCCATGTGCGATACCGTGCGCTGGGACGCTCCTGCCCTCGGCTCACGCCCGAGGAGACTTGAGGAGATACTCCCGACGCGTCCCTTACCCTCTGTTGGCCCCTGCGAATGTCGGAGTCACGCAACAAGGCGCCCGCCCCTTATGGACGTCCTCGCTCGCGGCGACATGAAGGGGCGGGGTTTGAACCCCGCCCTTATAGGGAGCGCAGCCGGTTCAGGCCGCCTTGCGGTTCACCTTGCTCTCGGCCATGGCGGTCAGCTTCCTGTCCGCCGCTTTCTCCTCGTCCAGGTTCTGCTGCAGAAGAGAGACGCAATCGTTGCGGCCAAGCTCCTTGGCCCAGGCGATCAGGCTTCCGTAGCGGGTGATCTCGTAATGCTCGACCGCTTGTGCCGCCGCGATGAGCGCAGCATCGAGCACCGACTTGTCCGCCACTTCGCCGGCGACGTCATCGGCTTCCGCGATGATGCCGTCGATGGCGGGACAGTCCACACCCTTGGCCTCCTTACCTGCCAACTGGAACACGCGCTCGAGCCGTTTCACCTGGTTCTCGGTTTCGCGCAGGTGCGACTGGAACCCCTGCTTGAGTTGCGCGTCCGTGGACTTTTCAATCATCTCGGGCAGCGCCTGCAGGATCTGCTTTTCAGCGTAGTACATGTCGCGCAGCGTATGCACGAAAAGGTCGTCCATATTCTTGATGTCTTGCGAGAAAAAGCCCATGACATGCCATCCTTGTGTGGTGAGCGCTGGTGGGAATGAAGGTCGCGGCTCGCGGCCGCCTTCGCATGGGCAACGTGCGAGCGCCCGGCGCGTTCCGTGCGGGGTGCATCGCGGTAGCTTCGATTTCGGTTTTCAATGCCCAAGCCGGCTACACCCGACAAAAGGATCTCTTCAGCACTTTAGGGGTCGCCTTTGCCGATAAAGGGCTCCTTAACCCTACCATCCTCCCCGTTGTCGTCGTCTGCGTATGTTTAGCCAGAAATTTTGCTGGAGTTTGAAGCGGGACTCATGCATAAAGGAGTATCTTCCTGAACTGGGTTCAAAGGTTCCCCTCGCATTGCTGCGTCGGGCTTTGTTGTTGGCGCGGGAAGATGAGCGATTGTCATGGCGGCTATCCACGACCAGCCCGCTAGGGCAGATATAGGCCTGGGGAGAGGATGCTTGCAGACTCCCGATTCTGCCAGTTCAACTTACGAGCGAAAAAATCCCTGTAAATTCCCTGTTGTTTACAGGGAGCGTGATTCTCGCTCTCTCATAAGTTGTCCCTCATCCACTATCGGCTGTCTTGGCTCGATGACGCTACCATTTTTGACGTTTCCGCAAACGAAGCCAAGTTCCGCAAACGAAGCCAACGGGCAAACCGTAGCGAAAACAATGTTTGAACATGAACAACACGACGGTGGGCCAAACGAACCCGACAGAGAGTGACGAAGGAGAGCATTTTGGCCGAACGAACCCAAGGAGCACGCAATGCCACGTCCCTTCATGGGGGCGACGCATGCGGCGCTCACAGGGATGTCTTGCCCGGGGCGCAAGCGCCGCTCCCGCTCACCCCGCCTTGAGCCAGGCGCGGGCCGCGCGTTGCGCCTGCGCAATCTCCTGCTCGGACATCTGGTCTGCTATTTCGCGCCGCAACCGGATCGCTTCCGTATTGCCCCGCAGCACCGCCAGATTGAACCACTTGTGCGCAGTGATGAAATCGACGGGAACGTCGCGCCCCACCGAGTACATCATCCCGAGCTCATAGAAGGTATCGGCGGTCGGCCCCCCACCCCCAAGGGACGCGCACTCGACGCCGCTCATCTCAAAACGAGCCATATCTTCGTCTCCCTGTTTCCGCGCCGCCCGTCGTTGCGGGGTTCGCGGCTGCACCCCAGCCCCCCGGCTGAGACGTGGCGAATATCAGGTGAAAATTTGAATGGCGGTTTAAGCAAATCGATGAATCGAATCTGAATACGGTCTGTTGTTTTCCGCGGCGCCATAAACATCTTTTTCGTGTTTGCAACAAAACCGGGGTGATCGCACCAGCATGAGCCGTTGCAATTGACGCGTCGATAACCATCCCGCTGGGTGGTGCCCTGTAGGGGCGGGTTTGAAACCCGCCCCTACATACGCTGGACCCAGAACTGGTACATGCCGGCAAACGTCGCGGGATTTTGCGCCTCGAACGTCTCCCACGCGTTCAGATCCGTCAGGGCATTGTCGTGCGGGAAGCGGAGGCGGTAGCTCGCGAGCGTCTGCGGCGCGAGCTCAAACCCGATGAAGTTGAGCTTGTGCTCGTGCAGGAACGAGGCAATCTCCGCAAGTGTGAGCTGATGCTCCTGCACATGAAACAGGAGATCGCGGCACTCGCTGATGCTGAAATAATCCGCGTAGGCCGCCACTGATTTCATCGGCATGTCCAACAGCTCGCGGCGGCAGCGACGGATCTCGTCGGGCGTCGGACGCCTCCCCTCCCCGGCAAAATAAGCGCGTGCCGCGCGGATCTGCTCGCGCGCGATCTTGCTGTAGAGCCCGATATGCATGAGCCCGCCCGGGCGCAGCATGGAAACCAGAACCCGCCATCCTGCCATTGGGTGCGCGAGATGATGCAGCACTCCGCTGGCCTCGATGACATCGAAGCTGCGCCCGAGCGAGGCAAGCTCAAGGAGATCCGCCTGGGCATATTCGACATTGCGCACGGAAAGCGCGCGCGACATGCGCATGGCATAGGCAAGACTGGCGCGGCTGAGGTCCACCGCAAGCACCCTCGCATTGGCAAATAGGCGCGCCGTGACGATCGCCTGCTGCCCTGTCCCGCAGCCCGCAACAAGGACATCGATGGATCGGTCGGTCGCAAGCTCGCGAAAGGAGGCGGCGGGAAACTGCCGGCGCAGATACGCATTCACAGGCACCGGTCCGCGGTTGGAGGGCGCGAGCACCCAGCGGGGATACGGGTTCTCCTCGTACTGCTCTTTCACCGCAAGCGAGACTGCGTCTTCGATCCGGGTGAGGCGGGGAATTTGCTCCCGCAATCGCAGCTCCTGCTCGGGCTCGGTAACCTGCTGGTCGAGCAGGCCGCGTAGCGGGCGCGGCCAGGCCCGCTTGAGCAGGAGCTGTGACCCGGGAAGACCGGCGAGCGGAAAATAGGCCGCCACCACCGCGGGGGTGAGCGGTGGGATGACCTGCCCGGGGGCGAGCGCTGCGATCAGCGCATCTTTCAACCGACCCGCGCTCGCCATCTCCTCGGCGTCGGCGGCGAACACGTACTCATTGATGAAGCATTGGCGCGCGAGGGCGCAGCAGAACGCGAGCGTGCTTTCATCAGGATTGGAACCGGCCGGAAGCAAAGCCATATCGAGGATGATCCGGCGAGCTGACGTGAGATAGCGCTCGAGCGCGAGATCGCGCACCGTGGCGGATTCGAGCATGCAGCGCAGCAGCGGATCGTTGGCAACCGGTGCAAGCCCGCTGGGTCCAAGAATGTCCTCCGCCGGAAGCTGCGCCGGCCACGCTCGCGCGACCCGCTCTACCCCGGCACGAATCGCAGGATTGACGTTGAGGAGGGTCGCGACGACGGCGGGGTACTGATCGAACAGCTCCGGCATCAGCACGAGGGCGCGGGCAAATTGCTCGGCAGCCTCATGCAGCCTGCCCTGTTGCAGCAACGCGCAGGCCAGCGCGTTGTGGCCCTGGGCGTCATTCGGCTTCGGCGCAGGGCTGCGTTTTTGTTGGCGTTGCGCCGCCCGGCGCTGTTGTCGGTTCACGCCTGGGCGCGCGCTTGCTGGTTGAACAGGATCTGCTGCACCTTCGGGTCCTTGATATCGACGTGAAAGGCCGCCTCGACCTTCACTCCCAGTCCCCGCTTCACCGCCGGGCGCGCCAGGACGGCCTCACGCCACCGCAGGACGTAGGGGAAGGAGCCCAGATCATGGCCGTGACGCTCGGCGCGGCTGGCCCATCCGATGCACGCGATGTCGGCGATGGAATAGCGGCCTGCCAGGAACTCACGGTCCTTCAGGCGCGCGTTCATGACCCCATAAAGCCGGTTCATCTCGTTCGCGAAGCGGGCGATGGGGTAATCGAGCTTTTCCCGCGCATAGCTGCGAAAATGATTGGCTTCACCCGCCTTGGGGCCAAGATTGGCCATTTGCCAGAACAACCACTGCTCTACCTCGACCCGCGCCCGCTCCCCCTGCGGATAAAACTTGCCAGTCTTGCGGCCGAGATATTGCAGGATCGCGCCGGATTCGAAGATCGATATCGGCCTGTTGCCCGGCCCGTGGTGATCGACGATCGCCGGGATGCGGTTGTTGGGCGAGATCTTCAGAAAGGCAGGGTCGAACTGATCGCCCATGGCGATGTTGACGGCGATCATGTTGTAGGGAAGCCTGCATTCATCGAGCATGATGGTGATCTTCCAGCCGTTCGGGGTCGGCCAGTAGTAAAGGTCGATCGGCTTTTCGGCACCTTGGCGCCGCAGCACTTTGCGGGCTGTTGGTTTCATTCTCGCTCCGAATTCAGGGCGGAGGCGCTTGCGCCCGAGGAACTATACCGCACAAGCGGCAGGATGCTCCATGCCGGATGTCGTAGCCGAGCTAGACCAGGCCGGTTAGCGGCCGAAGTTCGATCCGTGAGATCGAGCCGCTGCTCACGCGATAATGGACAGGCCACGTTCGGGGCATTAGCGTCTGCGACGCCGTCTCTTCGCGGCGGCTTGTTTATCTGCATACCGGGACGGCAAAACGAGCCCGGGAAGCGAATCAAAGGGAGCTAGCAATGTTGAAGACACTTGTTCGCAGCGTGCTCGCGTTAGCCCTCCTCGGTCTGGCCCTGCCCCCGAGCCCCGCCTGGTCTCAGACGGGAGGTACCGCGCCCGCCACGTCGCAAACGCCGGGAACGGCACCCGCTCCCAAGGCGCTCACTCCGCAGCGGCAGAAGATGAAGGATTGCGCGGCAAAATGGAAAGAGGAGAAGGCAAGCACCGGCGCGAAAGGCCGCTCCGCCTATAACAAGTTCATGCGCGGCTGCCTGAAGAAGCCTGCAGCCTGAGGCCGCGCTGCCTGCAGCGAGTTTCGCTGCAATTGAATCGTCGTCTACCGGAACCGGCGGTGTCGAAGCACGTTGCGATGCGCTACTGCACTTCGACTCACGCCGGCCCGTGTGACGCAGTCAACGACGTTCTAAGTCGAAGACTGGAAGCGGCGAGTACTTTACTTCTTCCGGCGCGCCTTTGTCTTGCGCGCGCCTTTCTTCGCCGCTGACTTCGTCTTCGTCTTTCGCTTCTTCGCCATGCTGCCCTCCTAGCCGTGAGTGAGTGGCGATGTCGTGAAGTGCCCGCGGGGATCGCGAACACTGCATTCCGATTACTACAGTGCGATAAAAAAACCAGCATTTTCGCTTGATCAAGCGAGTGCGCACGCGCGGCACCACTAGATCTTGCGTGCGCCATCTCACCAGAAAGCAGGGCAATAGGCTGTGCCGGCGAGCGTGCAAGGCCGCTACCGTGTTTGTTTGGATAGCGCAGAAATGCCGATAGAATCGAGCTTTTCAGCATGTCATCCGTCTGGTGCTTGGGCAGAACGCAAGGCAGCGCCTCATGCGCCTCGGTGCGAAAAAGCAGCCGCAATCATGCGCGACATGCGCTGGCAAGCTTGTGCAAAAAATTTCGGTTGACCGCTCGCCCGAAAGATCGCGCACGCTCGAATCTGACTCGAATCGACCGAATCGCTGCAAGTGATTCGCTCTGCAAGCGAGCGAATGAGCGCCGTGACAAGGGCGAGGAAGCGCAAAATCGCCTCGCGTGGCGTCACGCGCCGATGCAATGATCCGACATGGGGCGGTTAGCTTGGCGGCGATCTCTTCGGAGAGATCGCCCGCGTAACCCGCCGCACGAACCGGCGGCTTACTCTCGCGCTGATCCGCCCTGCGGGAGGTCAGGGTTATAGACCAAGCTTCGCCTTGAGCAGCTCGTTCACCGTCTGCGGGTTGGCCTTGCCGCCGGAGGCTTTCATCACCTGGCCGACGAACCACCCGAGCAGCGCGGGCTTCGCTTTCGCCTGCTCCACCTTCTCCGGATTGCGCGCCACGATCTCCTCGATCAGCGGCTCGATCGCGGAAAGATCCGTCACCTGCTTCATTCCGCGCGCTTCGACTGTTGCTTTGGGATCGCCGCCCTCGTTCCATGTGATCTCGAACAGATCCTTGGCGATCTTTCCAGAAATGGTTCCGGATGCCATCAGGTCGAGGATGCCGCCGAGCTGCGTGGCCGAAACGGGCGAGCTCGTGATGCTCTTGCCCTCCTTGTTGAGACGCCCGGCAAGCTCGTTGATGATCCAGTTCGCTGCCGTCTTGGCGTCGCGGCCCCTTGCGAGCGCCTCGAAGAAGTCGGCGGTCTCGCGTTCAGCCACCAGCACCCCGGCATCATAGGAAGAAAGACCGTAATCGCGGGCAAGGCGTCCCTTCTTCTCATCCGGCAGCTCCGGGAGTTGCGCCTTGAGCTCCTCGAGGTAAGCGGGGTTCAGCTCGAGCGGCAGGAGATCGGGATCGGGGAAATAGCGGTAGTCGTGCGCTTCCTCCTTGGTGCGCATCGATCGCGTCTCGCCCTTCTCCAGATCGAACAGGCGGGTCTCCTGCTCGATCTTGCCCCCGTCCTCCAGGATAGCGATCTGCCGACGCGCCTCGTATTCCACGGCCTGCCCGATGAAGCGGATGGAGTTGACGTTCTTGATCTCGCAGCGCGTGCCGAGCGCTTCCCCCGGCTTGCGCACGGAGACATTGACGTCGGCACGCAGATTCCCCTTCTCCATGTCGCCGTCGCAGGTGCCGAGGTAGCGCAAGATGGTGCGCAGCTTGGCGACATAGGCCTTGGCCTCGTCCGCCGAGCGCAGATCGGGTTTCGAGACGATTTCCATGAGCGCGACCCCCGAGCGGTTGAGGTCAACCAAGGACAGCGCGGGATGGCGGTCGTGCAGCAATTTGCCGGCGTCCTGCTCGAGATGGAGCCGCTCGATGCCCACCGTCACGTTCTCGCCGTCAGGCATGTCGAGGGCAACCTCGCCCTCCCCGACGATCGGCGATTTATACTGGCTGATCTGGTAGCCCTGCGGCAGGTCGGGATAGAAATAGTTCTTCCGATCGAACACCGATTTGAGATTGATCCGCGCCTTGAGCCCGAGCCCGGTGCGGATGGCCTGCTTGATGCACTCCTCGTTGACCACGGGGAGCATGCCCGGCATCGCGGCGTCTACCAGCGACACGTGGGAATTCGGCTCGCCGCCGAAAGCGGTCGAGGCGCCGGAGAAGAGCTTCGCCTGCGAGGTCACCTGGGCATGCACTTCCATTCCGACCACGACCTCCCAGTCGGCGGTCGCGCCCTTGATAAGCTTCGAATTCCGGGGAGAAGCGTTATGCGAAGCCGTCATGACCGGTCCTGAACAGCCGGAAACCATATTGCGGTGCGGTGCGTTTGACCCATGTTCCGCAGTAACGGAGGTTGCCATGGCTGACAACCGCGGCTCAAACGGAACCCTTGGAGCCATCCTGGGGGCGCTGCTCGTCGTGGCGCTCGGCATATTTCTGCTCACCGGCGGGGAACATTTCGGCAAGACGACCGTCAGCAGCGACGCCGACCTTCCCCCGGTACAGACGAAATAGGTCGCGGACGCGCGAGCAGAACGAGACCCGGACCCAAGGGCCACGTGCCTGAGAAGCAGTAGTCTTGGCCTGCTGCCACAAGTATTCTGGCAGCATGAGCAACGCAGAGGTCAAGGTCATCGCCTCGGGCGGCCTCAAGGCCGCCTATGTGGATCTCGTGCCGGCGTTCGAGCGCGAGAGCGGGAACAAGGTCGCGACGGTGTTTGCCGGCTCGACGGATATCATGAAACGCATCACATCCGGCGAGGCGGTCGACCTTATCATCATGCCGGGCACGTTCCTCGACCAGCTCACCAAATCGGGGAAGATTGCTGCGGGAAGCCGCGTTGACCTTGCCAGATCCGGCATCGGGGTGGCGGTGCGTGCGGGTGCAAGCAGGCCCGACATCAGCTCGGGCGAGGCGCTCAAGCGCGCGTTGCTTGCGGCCAAGTCGATCGCCTATTCCAGCAGCGCGAGCGGGATTTACCTTGCCGGCCTGTTCCGGCGCATGGGCATTGCCGATGCGCTCAAGGCCAGGATCAAGCAAAGCCCGCCCGGGACGCCTGTCGGCGATCTCATAGCCCGGGGCGAGGCGGAGATCGGGTTTCAGCAGGTCAGCGAGCTCCTGCCGATTTCCGGCATCGATTTTCTCGGCCCGCTATCGGCAGACATCCAGCACTTCACGGTATTCGCCGGCGGCCTTCACGTCGCCGCGAAGGCGGCAGACGGGGCAAATGCCCTCATGGGTTTCATCACTTCAGCCGCCGCTGCTCCCGTGATCCGAAAATCGGGCATGGAGCCAGGGTGATGCGAGTAGGGCGGGTTGCAAAACCTGCCCCTATTTCTGCGCCAGCAATGCCTGCGCAATGGCGCTCCACTCATCGGGCAAAGGTCCGGACGCGACCGGTCGCTGCGCTTGCCGATACCAATACCGCGCATTTTCGAGATCGCCTTCGCTGCGATGCAGGTAAGCGTGCACCCAGGCGCAGCCCTTGCCACCTTCGTCCATGACAATGCGATGCGCCTTGTCCCATTCGTCCTTCCCCGCCCACCACAGCGCCACCAGCGCCGGCGCCAGCCCCGACGGCGGTTTGCTCTTGGTCATTGAAGCTTTGAGCTCGGCCAACGTCATTGCAGCAACCACAAAAACTAAAATGTCTCGTCCTCGATGATTAGCACGACAGCGTAGGACGGGTTACGCTGCGCTAATCCGCCCTACGGAAACACTCCTGCGTACCACCACCGCTCCGGCGAGAAATCGCCGGCGGCCTGCTCGATCACCTCGGCGAGCGAGAACAGCGTCTCCTCGTCAAACGGGCGCCCGATGAGCTGCAGCCCGAGCGGCAAGCCCTGTTCCGAGAGGCCTGCGGGGACGGAGATTCCCGGCAACCCCGCCAGGTTCACGGGCACAGTGAACACGTCGTTGAGATACATCTCGACCGGGTCGCCGCCGGTTTTCTCGCCCAAGTCAAACGCGGGCGATGGTGTTGCCGGGGTGAGAATTGCATCCACCGCTTGCGCGAATACCTGCTCGAAATCGCGCTTGATCAGCGTACGCACCTTCTGGGCCCGCAAATAATAGGCGTCGTAGTAGCCGGCGGAGAGCACGTAGGTGCCGATCAGCACCCGCCGCCGCACCTCGGTGCCAAAGCCTTGCGCTCGCGTCGTCTCGTACATCTCGCGAATGTCGCGCGCGTTTGCGCGCATGCCGTAGCGCACCCCATCGTAACGCGCGAGGTTCGACGAGGCCTCCGCCAGCGCCACAATGTAATAGGCGGGCAGCGCGTATCGGGTGTGGGGGAGCGAGATCGGCACTATCTCGGCGCCCGCGGCCTCGAGCCATCGCCTGCCCTCGTCCCATAAGCGCTCGATCTCAGCCGCCATTCCTTCGACGCGGTACTCTCGTGGAATGCCGATCTTCATCCCGCGCACCGATCGTCCGACCGCCGCCTCGTAGTCGGGCACCGGCCGGTCCACGCACGTCGTGTCCTTGGGGTCATGCCCCGCCATGGAAGTGAGCATGATCGCCGCGTCGCGCACCGAACGCGCAAGCGGACCCGCCTGGTCGAGCGAGGAGGCAAAGGCAACGATGCCCCAGCGCGAGCAGCGGCCATACGTCGGCTTGATGCCGACCGTGCCGGTGAATGCCGCGGGCTGGCGGATAGAGCCGCCGGTATCGGTCCCGGTCGCGCCAAGACAGAGGTGCGCGGCCACCGCCGCCGCCGAGCCGCCGGACGAGCCTCCTGGCACCAGCGCGGTGTTGCTGCCCCGCCGCCGCCAGGGCGAGATCGCCGGCCCGAAGCATGATGTCTCGTTCGAAGAGCCCATGGCGAACTCGTCGTTGTTGAGCTTGCCGAGCAGCACCGCGCCGTCGCGCCACAGATTGGCGGTAACGGCGGATTCGTAGGTCGGCACAAAGCCGTCCAGGATGCGCGAGCCTGCCGTGGTGCGCACGCCCTTGGTGGCGAACATGTCTTTCACGCCAAGCGCAATGCCTTCGAGCGGCCGCGCGTCGCCGCGCGCGAGACGCTCGTCCGCCGCTTGCGCCATGGCGCGCGCTTCCTGCGGCGTCTCCAGCACATAGGCGTTGAGGTCGCGCGCCTTTTGCATTGCGGCGAGATGCGCCTCCGCCAGTTCCAGCGCGGAGAATTCCCGGTTGCGCAGCCCCTCGCGCGTCTGAGAAAGCCTGAGAGCCGTGAGCTCAGACATCGGATGTCGGATATCGGATGTCAGACTCCAGACGCCAGATGTAAAGGCTCTGAGCGGAAATAATCTGATCTCTGACCTCTGCTCTCCGACATCTGACCTCTGATCTCCGACATCTGACCTACTCCACCACCTTCGGTACCACGAAGAAATGATTCTCCGTGGCCGGCGCGTTGCGCACGATATCGTCGGCGATATCCCCCTCCGTCACCCGGTCCGCCCGTTTCTTCATCTCGATGGGAATGACCGACGTCATCGGCTCGACATCGGCGACATCGATTTCTGCAAGCTGCTCCACAAAGGCCAGGATGGCATTGAGCTCACCTTGGAGATGCTCGATCTCCTCTTCGGCAACCGCAATGCGGGCGAGATGCGCAATCCGGCGCACGGTCTCGGCATCAACGGGCATTGGGGCAAGCTCCACTCTGCGGACGCATGTAGTGGCGGGTTTAAAACCCGCCCCTGCAAACCGCAACCGTTGCACCGGCTGCCGGAAGAACCGATATTAGGGCAATGGACGCACCCAATCCTTCCGCTCTCCCGACGTTCGCGAGCCGCACCCCGCTGCACATTGGCACCGTCGCTCTCAAGGTCCGCGATCTCGACCCGCTCGCCGGCTTTTATCGCGACGCCCTAGGCCTCGCGGTGCTGGACCGCAGCCGGGATGGCGCCACCCTTGGCGCGGGGGGCGTGCCGCTCGTTCATCTCGAGCGCAAGCCCGGGGCCAAGCCCGACGCCACCCGTGAAGCCGGCCTCTACCATACCGCATTCCTGATGCCCACGCGCGCCGACCTCGCGCGCTGGATCCTGCACGCCGCGCGCACCAAGGTGCCGCTGACCGGCGCATCCGATCACGCGGTGAGCGAAGCCTTCTATCTCGATGATCCCGAAGGCAACGGCATCGAGGTCTACTCCGACCGGCCGGCTGAGAGCTGGCAGTGGACCGGAAATGATCTGCGCATCACCACCGATCCGCTCGATGTCGACGACATTCTACGCGAAGTGCCGTCGAATGCCGCGTTCGGCGGCGCGCCGGACGGGCTGCGCATTGGCCATGTGCATCTGCGGGTAGGCGACGTGGCGCAGGCGGAGGCGTTCTACCGTGACACCCTCGGGCTTGACGTGACGCGGCGCCGGAACGGCGCCACCTTCATGTCGTCGGGGCGTTACCATCACCACATCGCCGCCAACATCTGGCACAGCGCCGGCGCCGGCAAGCGCGACGGTGAACGCGCCGGGTTATCCTGGTTCGCGTTCGAGGCGTCCGATCGCGCCGCGCTGGCACGTGTCAAGCAGGCTCTTGCCAAGCGCGGCGTTCCGCTCGTGCAGACGCCGCGTGGATTTGAGACCACCGACCCCTGGGGCACCTGCCTGCGTTTCGTGCATGCATAGCCCGCATCAGTCCTAGGCTTGTAGGCTTCGTACGTAGGGCGGGTTACCTGCCGAGATCGCTTCGGCGAGATCGCCCGCGTAACCCGCCGCGGGCCGACGCAAGGCGTCGCCTCTAACAATGGCCGCCCGCCTCGTATCCGTGCGCAATGATTCACATTGCCCGCCCCATGCCGCGGATGCGGCGTGCCATTGCGCCCATGATATAGAGCGCGAAATTAGGGACCTCGTCGACCATGAAGCGGAACTTGCGCTGATCGATGACCGACAGCTCACAGGCTTCCTTTACGCGCGCGGTCGAGCTCCTGGGCGCCCCGTCGATCATGGACATGAACCCGATTGCTTCGTTCGGCCCGCAGATCTCGATGACCTTGTCGCCGATCGTCATCTCGATCATCCCGGATTGCACAACGAACATGCAGGAACCTGGGTCTCCCTTGTTGAAGACGATGCTGCCTGCCGAATAGGCGACATTGGTGCCGGCCCGTTGCGCAAACATACGCATGTCGATCTCGTCGCCGCTCATTCTCTCCTCGTGCTGAATTTCCGCCCCTGCCAACGACATCTTACACGAAAACCCGCCGGACATAGGGGGCGGGCATGAAACCCGCCCCTACGGTGCAGAGGTTCCTAGCCCGGATGAGCGAAGCTCGATCCGGGAAGAGCGATTCCCGGATTTTGCTCACGCTCAATCCGCGCTACGTTGGCCTGCGCAGCCCGCTTGTTCGCTTACCATCCGCCCGCGAGATCGGAGACACGCCCATGGATGCCACGGCAACCCTCGAAAGAACCACCCCTATCGAAGCTGTCCCCGACGCTGGGAGCGCGCGCATCGGCATGATCATCCCGTCGGTCAACAGCATCACCGAGCCGCAGTTCGCTCGGTTTGCGCCGCCCGGGCTCACGGTTCACGTTGCCCGCGCGCGCGTCGCGGGGCCATGGAAACGGCCGCTCCCCGAAATGCAAGAGGAGATCGCAACCGCGGCCCAGCTTCTCTCCGACATTGCGCCGGACCTCATAGTCTTTCACTGCACCGACACGTCCATGTCGCAAGGGCCGCAGGGCGAGGGGCGCATTCTCGACATCGTGCGCGATGCAAGCAGGGTCGAAGCGCTGGCGACAAGCCGCCTCGTGCGCGACGCGTTGGAGGCGCTCGGCCTGCGCAAGATCGTGCTGCTCAGCCCATACAAGAGCAACGGCGCGGTGATTGCCTACCTCGAGGCGAGCGGTTTTACAGTCGTGCACGACGTAGCGCTTGCGCTCGAGCCCCTCGAGTTCGCCAGGGTCTCGCCGGCACAGTGGGCGGAGCTCGCGTGCAAGCACGACCGGCCGGATACCGACGGGATCTTTCTCAGCTGCACCAACACCACCCAGATGGAGGCGATTGCCGACATCGAGCGCACGCTGGGCAAGCCCGTGGTCAACAGCAACCAGGCCGTACTCTGGGGCTGCCTGTGCCGGCTCAAGCCCAAGCTGCGGTCTCTACCCCCCATGACGAACCTGGGCCGCTTGATGACGCAATTGGGCTGAAGTGGCACGGGACGAGCTCGCGAGATCGCTCGCGAAGCCCGCCGTGCTGCACAGGGGATCACGCCTTCAGCTAAACCGCATCGTACCGAAACGCTGAGGATCGCGTATGCTCAATGCGCGCCTCGCAGCGGCGCAATGATCTCGTCGTGCATCATGGCGATCTGCTCTTTGCTCGGCACCAGCTTGAACAAGAAGAGCTCGATGCCCATGTCGCGATACGCCACCAGCTGATCGCGCACCTGGGCGGGGGGACCCATGCAGCCCGCCTGCATCGCCGGCTTGACGATGCGGGCCATGATCTTCTGCACCTCGGCCGCGGAGCCGTCGGACGCGAGCAGCTGCATTGCACGCTCGGTTGCGCCCGCAACGGAATCGCCGAAGGCGACGAAAGGGTTGAAGGCGTAGCGAACCTTGCGTCCGCAGCGCGCGGCTTTCTCGTTCATCACCTCGATCGACTGACGCAGGCTGTCCATCACCTGCTGCACGCTCTCGGCGTTCTTGTCGTAATCGAGGAACCACCAATCGCCGGTGCGGGCGACCATATCGAGGCCGCGCGGGCTGCGGCTCGCGGTGAAGATCTCGGGCAGCTCGGCGGTGGCGGGGCGGAGCAGCAGTTGCGCGTCGTCCACCTGATAGAATCTTCCATGATAAGAGAACGGGCTCGCGCTCCACATGCCGCGCAGGATGTGGACAAACTCTTCGGCACGAACGTATCTGTCGTCGTTTTTCACCAGCGCATCGCCGCCGAACATGCGATGCTCTTCCACGTTCCAACCCGTCACCAGGTTGATGGCGGTGCGACCGCGCGTGAGCCGATCGAGCGACGCCGCCATCTTCGCCACGAGCGTAGGATGCCATAGGCCGGGATGCACCGCCGTCATGGTCTTGATCCGGGTGGTCCACGAGCTCACCGCCGCAGCCAATATCCAGGCCTCGAGATCGGGTCCGAGATGGCGCTCCGCAAACAAGATGATGTCGAACCCGGCGCGATCGGCAGCGCACAGCACCTCCTTGGCGAGCGCAAAAGCGGGATCGACCTCGAACGCCGGCAATGGCGACAGTGCCCCTGCGATGGACTGCTCGATCTCCTTCGATCCGGCGGTTACGTGGGGAACCGGTGCGTAAAGGCCAAACTGCATCGCAGGCTCCTTGCCGGGCACAATGGCGCATGGCTTCTTCTTTGCCGATCTGCTTAGATCAAAGCCTCACATCCAGCAATCATCGGAGCAGATAGGGTGCGGAGTTCATCGAGTCGGCTGTGCCGCATGTTCAAGCTGAGCGCGCTTGTCGCGGCATCGCTCGCGTCCGGCATCTTCCCAGACGTGGGCCGAGCGGAAACAAAGATCGTCGCCGGGATCGTGAGCCACGGAACGTCCCAGTGGCCGCAATACATTGCGGAGGAGCTGGGCTGGTTCAGGCAAAGCGGGCTGGCGGTGGACATGGTCAGCGTTGGCAGCGGCGGCGCGCAACAGCTGGCGGCGGGCGCCATCGATGTTGCACATAGCGGTTTTCCGGAATTCATCCGGGCAGCCAACCAGGGGGCGCACGTCAAGATGGTGCTCAATGATATCAGCGTGCCGCCCTATACCGTGTTCGCCAAGCCCGCCATCAAGACCATCGCAGAGCTGCGGGGAAAGACGATCAGTATCGGCGGCATCAAGGACGTCACGCTCATCTATATCAAGCCGCTGCTCGCATCGGCCGGCCTTGCAGCAAGCGACGTCGACTTCGTCTATGCCAAGGCTGCCGGCGACCGCTTTTCCGCGCTCGCCGGCGGAGCGGTCGATGCGGCGATTCTCAATCCGCCCTCCTCGCTCCTGGCCGCGGAGCAGGGCTTCACCAGTCTCGGCGAGATCCGGACTTATCTCAACGATTTCCCGTTCACGGTGTGGGCGGTCAACACGGACTGGGCCTCGAGAAACGGGGCTGGGTTACTCGACTTCGCCAAGATCTATCTGCAAGGCGTCCGCTGGCTTTACGACGCCGGCAACAAGGAACGGGCTGTCCAGATCCTGCTTAAATACGCGCGCCAGAGCCAAAAGGATGCGGCGGACTCCTATGATTATTATTTCAGCACGCTCAAGGGTTTTAGCCGGGATGGGCTGCTCAGCGACAAGGCCTATGCGAAAATGACGGAGGGCCTCATCGAGCTTGGGGACCTCTCGCCTCCCGCCCCGCCGGCATCCAAATTCTTCGACGACAGCTTCGTGCGGCAGGCGGCGGCGCAGGGGCGATGACGCTACAATGACCGGGCTTGCTAAGCACGACGTTGTCGTGGTCACGGGCGCGGCGCAAGGGATCGGCCGCGCCATCGCGCTCGCGCTGGCGGCGCGTTCTGCGCGCCTGGCGCTTTGGGATGTTAACGAGGAGCACTGTGCGCAAACAGCATCCGAATGCAGCGCCATCGGTGCCAAGGCAATTTCGAGCCGAGTGGATGTTTCGGACCCAGCCCAGGTCCAATCGGCCGGCCAGGCAGTGCTGCGGAGCTACGGTCCGGTGTTCGCGCTCGTCAACAATGCGGGAATCTTTCCGCGCGCGACGATCCTCGACTCCACACCCGAGTTGTGGCGCTCGGTGCTCGGCGTCAACCTCCTCGGAATGGTGTTCTGCACGCAGGCGCTGGTGCCCTCCATGATCGCGCAAAGGCGAGGCGCCGTGGTCAATATCGCTTCGGGACGCGCGCTGCAGGGCACGCCGCGCGGAGCGCACTATGCCGCCTCCAAGGCGGGCATCATCTCCTTGACCAAGTCCATGGCCATGGAATTCGGCGCTTTGGGAGTCCGCACCAATGCGGTTATCCCGGGGGTGACGGAAACGGCGCAGCCCCTTGCCGACGCCAGCCTCGAGGAGCTGAGCTCACGCGCGGCGCAACTTCCCTTGGGCCGCATCGGCCAGCCTGACGATATCGCCGATGTCGTCATGTTCCTGCTCAGCGACGCGTCCCGCTACATGATCGGGCAGTCGATCGCGGCGAACGGCGGCGCAATCATGGTACCTTAGCGCGAACTACCGGGCTCAACCGTCGGATGGAATGGCACTCTCAGGAGCACGCGGATGGCAGTTCGAAGATCTGATGCGCGATGCAGCTTCGCGGCAATTACTGCGGCAGGCGCGATGATCGCTGCCACCTGCCTGGGCCAACCTGCGCATGCGCAAGCACAGATCACGGAAGGATTTGTCAGCCATGGCGCGTTGCAATGGCCGGAATACATCGCCACCGAGCTTGGCTGGTTTAAGGAGAACGGCGTGAACGTCGACATGCTCGTCGTCGGCGCGGGAGCCGCGCAGCAGGTTGCCGCCGGAGCGCTCAACCTTGGCTACAGCGGCTTTCCGGATTTCATCCGCGCGACCAATCAAGGCGCGCCGGTCAAGATCGTAATCAACGCGATCAGCGCGCCGCCTTACGCCGTCTATGCGAAACCCGCGATCCAGCAGATCGCCGAGCTCAAAGGCAAGACGGTCAGCATCGGCGGAACGAAGGATGTGACTCTGATCTATATGGAGGCGTTCATCGGATCGGCGGGGCTTAAGGCGAGCGATCTCGACTTTGTCTACGCCAAGGCAACGCAGGATCGGCTGGCCGCGCTGCTTTCAGGCGGAGCCGACGCCGCCATCCTCTATCCGCCATCCTCCTTTCGCGCAGGTGCTGCCGGCTACACATACCTTGGCGACATCGAGACTTATCTGAAGGATTTTCCATTCACGGTCTGGGCCGCGAATACCAGCTGGGCGGCAAACAATCGGCAAGCTCTCTTGAGCTACATCCGCGCCTACAGCCGTGCGGTCCGCTGGCTTTACGATACCGGCAACAAAGAGCGAGCCGTCGATATTCTGGTCAAATACTCCAAGCAGGATCGCAAGGACTCCTCCGATACATACGACTATTTCGTGAGCAAGCTGCACGCCTTCAGTGCCGACGGACGCATCAGCGAAGCGGCCTACAAGAGAATGACTGACGCGCTCGTCGACTGGGGCGATCTGAAAGCGCCGGTCCCAGCGGTATCCCAGTTCTTCGACCTGAGCTATGTCGAGGCCGGGTGGAAGTGATCGTAAATGATCCCTACTCCTGAGACGGCATATGGGCCGCTGCTGACCGACCTCTATCAGCTCAATATGATGCAGGCCTACCTGGATCATGGCGAGACCAAGACGGCGGTCTTCGAGTTTTTCATGCGCAAGCTGCCGCCACGCCGCGGCTTTCTCATATCGGCCGGGCTCGAGCAGGCGCTGGATTTTCTCGAGCAGCTGCGTTTCTCGGACGACGACATCGCCTGGCTGACGCGGACCGGCCGGTTCGGAAAGGCGCTGCTCGATTATCTTTCAGAGCTGCGCTTTACCGGCGATGTGCATGCGATGCCGGAAGGCACCGCCTTTTTCGCCGACGAGCCGATCCTGCGCATTACGGCGCCGCTGCCGCAGGCACAATTGATTGAAACGAGGCTCATCAACATCCTGCATTTCCAGACGCTGGTCGCGTCCAAGGCAGCGCGCATGGTGCTTGCGGCGCCGGGCAAGATGATGGTGGATTTCGGGCTGCGGCGCGCGCACGGTGCAGAGGCTGGAGTTGCGGCGGCACGGGCAAGTTACCTCACGGGATTTGCCGGCACCGCCACCGTCCTCGCGGGCAAGCTCTACGACATCCCCCTCTACGGGACCATGGCGCATTCCTTCGTTCAGACCCAGCAGGACGAAATCGCCGCATTCGAAATGTTCGCGCAGTCGCGCCCGGAGAGCCTGACGTTCCTCATCGACACCTATGACACGGAGGCCGGCGCGCGGAAGGTGGTTGCGCTTGCGCCACGCCTTGCTGCCCGCGGGATCAAGATAGGGGCCGTGCGGCTCGACAGCGGCGATCTCGCCGCCCTCTCCAAAAGCGTGCGCCGCATCCTCGATGCCGGTGGGCTCGGGGAGGTGCTCATCTTTGCAAGCGGCGGCCTTGACGAGGACAGCGTCGCACGAATGCTCCGCGATGGAGCGCCGATTGACGGATTCGGCATGGGGACCAGCCTGACCACCTCGTCCGACGTGCCCTCGCTCGACTGCGTCTACAAGCTGCAGGAATACGCCGGTCTCGCTCGGCGCAAGCAATCGACGGGCAAGGCGACCTGGCCCGGGCGCAAGCAGGTCTGGCGCAGGCTCGATGCCAAAGGCCGCATATGCGGCGACGTGATCTCGGTCGAAAGCGACCGACAAGAGGGCGAGCCGCTGCTGCAATTGGTGATGCAGGGAGGTAACCGCACCGCGCCCTCGCCCCCGCTCGCCGACATCCGCGCGCGCTCCGCACGCGAGCTTGCGCGCTTACCCGAGCCGTTGCGCCGGCTCGATCCCGTTGCTGCGTATCCGGTCGCCGTCGGGCACGCGCTGCAACGCTTGGCGCAGGACGTGGACCTGCGCATTCGCGAGAGCGCGTAACGGGTCACAAGTGCTCGGGGCCGTTTCGCGGCGCCGGCGATTGCAGGGGCGGATTTCAAACCCGCCCCTCCAGCAGGGGAGCGTGCTGTTGACCAGCGCAAGATTGGATTGTAGCGAGCGGACATGATCTTTCGCCGCTCGCTCGCAGCTCTGCTGCTCGCCGGCATTGCGCTCGCAATCGCCAGCGCATTTGCCTTTCGATCATCGTTCGCGATGCTATCGCATACAGTCCCCGCGCCGCCGACGACGGTCGCTCAGGTGCAGTTGCCGCGATCGACGAGCGCAGTGCCCGCACACGGGCAGCGCATGGCCGGGGTGAAAAACTGGGGTTACTGGCTCAGCTCGTTCGACGTGGCGCGAGTTGCTGCCGCGCCCCACGATCTGCTGGTGATCGACAGCGAGATTTCCGCCAATCGCACTTTCGAGCGTGAGTTCCTGCCAAAGGAGGTGGCTCGCATGCGGCGGCGCCCGGACGGCAGCTCCCGCGTCCTCCTCGCCTATCTATCGATCGGCGAGGCGGAACGCTATCGCCCCTATTGGCACGAGGAATGGTACGACCCCGCGCACAAGCCGGCTTGGCTGCACAAAGAGAACCGCAGGTGGGCTGGCAATTACGCGGTCCAGTTTTGGGATCCCGAGTGGCAGCAGCTCATCTTCGGAACGCCTGAGAGCTATCTCGATCGTGTCATGGCGCAGGGGTTCGACGGGGTATATCTCGATCGTGCCGATGCGTTCTTCGAATGGCGAAAGCTGCAGCCGTCGGCCCGCTCCGACATGGTGACATTCATTGCGCGCCTTGCCGAGCACGCGCGCAGCAAGAGGCCGGAATTCCTCGTCGTGATGCAGAATGCTGAAGAGCTGTTGGAGGATCCCCCGGTCCTTCAGGCCATCGACGGTATTGCCAAGGAGGATCTCCTCTATGGCGTGCGGCGCGCCCAGGAGCCGAACAAGCCGGGCGACGTGACCTGGTCAATCGATCTCCTGCAAACCGCGCGCGACGCTGGACGCAAGGTGCTGGTCGTGGAGTATCTCAAGGACCCCGAGAAAATGACGGCAGCAGCCGAACGACTGCGGGAAGAAGGATTCGTACCCTACTTCGCCCCGCGGCGACTGCAATGCCTTAATCCGCCCGCTGTTCTCAGCGAGTCGGCCAGCCTGCCCGAACACCCCTGCCGCTGATTATGCCCGCTCAATCCACCTCAGCTTTAACCGCCTCGATGATGCGCTGCTGATCGCCCTCGTCGAGATAGGCGTGCATCGGGAGGCTGATGACTTCCGCCGCAATGCGCTCCGTCACAGGAAGTCCGTTCCCGGTGATCAGACAGTTCTGGTAAGCGGTTTGCTGATGGAGCGGCTTGGCATAAAAAACTGCCGTGGGTATGCCACGCGCCTTGAGCGCCGCGGCGAGGGCATCCCGCCGGCGTGAGGGTACGCGAATTGTATATTGAGCCCACACGGAAGAGACGCCGTCCATCAGGCGCGGCACGCAGGCAACCGCGGCCAACTGCTCGTTGTAGCGCGCAGCGATCCGATCGCGCTGCTCAATTTCGTCGCGGAAGACCCGCAGCTTCTCGATCAGGATAGCCGCCTGCAGGGTATCGAGGCGGCCGTTCATCCCAACGCGTACATTGTCGTACTTGTCTCTTCCTTCTCCGTGCACCCGCATGCTCTTGAGCACAGCGGCAAGCTCGGCATTGTCGGTCATCACGGCGCCGCCGTCACCGTAGCAGCCGAGAGGCTTTGCCGGGTAGAAGCTCGTCGCCGTTGCGGCTCCGATCGTGCCGACATTGCGGCCCTTGTAGGACGCGCCGAAGCTCTGTGCGGCATCGCTCAACAGCCATAAGTCATGGGTCGAGCAGATTGCTTCAATGCGGTCGTAATCCGCGGGTTGGCCGAAGATATCGACCGCGATCACTCCGACAGGCCGCAGGCCTCGATCCTTTGCTGACTTGATCCCGATCTCCAGACTTGCCGGGTCCATATTGAACGTGTCCTCGTCCACGTCAACGAAGGCGGGCATCGCTCCAAACCACGCGACGACCTCTGCCGTCGCGGCAAATGTAAAGCTGGGACAGAGCACAGCATCACCCGCGTCCAAATCCAGCGCCATCAGGATAAGGCCGAGCGCATCGGTGCCGTTGGAGCACGTGATCGTGTGGGCGGCGCCACAAAACTCGCAGAGCGCCGCCTCGAGCTCACCCACCTCCGGCCCCATGATGAACTGGCCATGCGCAAGCACACGCTGGATCGCCCGGTCTATATGCCCGTCGAGTCGCGCACGCTGCTTCTGGAGATCGATAAAGGCCAAAGGCTGCGGTACACCCGACTCAATCATCGTTCCCGGCCCTCATCAGGCTTTCGCGACCTTGCCGCTCTTTACGCCAGACCGCTCGCAAGCGTTTCTGGTGTCGATGACAAGGCGCGACCGGTCCACGATCATCTGATAATCGATGCAATCGTGATCAGTCGCGATCAAGGCCGCATCATATTGAGCAAGGGTCGTCCGATCAAAGCTGATGGAGTTGCGGCCGGCGAATTCCGGATGGTCTCGCGTCTTGGGGATTTCGGGAATGAACGGATCGTAATAATGGGCTTGCGCACCGCGTCGTTCGAGAAGCTCCATCAGTTTGAGCGTTGGGCTCCCTCGGATGTCGTCAACATTTTTCTTGTAAGCCATGCCCAGAATGAGAATCCGCGCGCCGTTCAACCCTCTGCTGAAGCGCTTGTCCAGCTCGTCGGCCAGCCTGCTGATGACGTATTCAGGCATGGCTGCATTGACCTGGCCGGCAAGCTCGATGAATCGTGCCGTAACATCGAACTCGCGTGCTTTCCACGTCAAATAAAACGGATCAATCGGAATGCAGTGGCCGCCGAGTCCAGGACCCGGATAGAATGGCATGAACCCGAAGGGTTTGGTTTTGGCGGCTTCGATCACTTCCCAGATGTCGATGCCCATCTTCGAGTAGATGACCTTCAACTCGTTGACGAGCGCGATATTGACTGCCCGAAAAATGTTCTCCGTCAGTTTCACCGCTTCGGCCGTGCTAGCAGAGGAGACCGGCACGACAGCAGTGATGAAGCTGCGATAGAACGCGGCGGCAAGCTCAAGCGCCCAGCGACCCTGGCCACCAACGACCTTGGGGATCATAGTGGTTTGATAATCGGGGTTGCCGGGATCCTCGCGTTCGGGCGAGAACGCCAGGAAAATGTCGCGGCCGGGCGTCAATCCGTTCCGGATGAAAATCGGGGCCAAGAGCTCGACCGTCGTTCCGGGGTAGGTGGTCGATTCGAGGATGACAAGCTGGCCCGGCCGTGCGTGGCGGGCAATCACCTCCGCTGTCGATGACACATAGGATAAGTCGGGCTCCCGGTAACGGGTAAGAGGGGTTGGAACGCACATGGTGACCACGTCGGCATGCCCGATCTGGCAAAAATCGCTGCTCGCGCGGAAACGCCCCGTTTTGAGCATCGCATCGATGATGGCCGATGGGATATGCCGGATGTAGGAGTGACCATCGTTGAGCTTCGCAACCTTCTCCTCGTCGATATCAAGGCCGATCAGCGGGAAGCCATGGTCGATGATGGCGCGGCAGAGCGGTAGTCCCACATAGCCCATGCCGCAAACAGCAACCGCAGCAGTCTTCTTGCTGATCTTCGCGTGCAAGCTGCGATAGCACGCCGGCTCAGGCTCGGATCCCCCGATGCTTTCGAGAAGCGAAAATCCAGCTATCCCATCCGCTGTTTTAGGCAACATGAATGACTTCCCGGCTGGCCAAGCCATTACGAGAGCAATCGCGTGCTTGCATACCGTCAGCCGCCTCAATCTTCTGCGTCAACTGCCGGAAGGTTCGCGCGATGGTTTCCTCCGTGTCGTCCTCCCAAACCCATTCCTGTAACGGAGTTGCAAAGGGTAGCGACTTTCCAAATTCGAAGCCGAATGAACTAATGAATTCAAGCGATGATTGCGGAACGTCCGGTGTCTCTATCTTCAAGGTGGCATAGCGCACGCGCGCATTGAGCCAGGCGAGCCCCATCGGGCCATTATTGACGCCGAGGTTGAGAAAGGCGTGCTCGTAGAGCGCCATTCGCAGGCCGATATTCCACGCCGCTTCCGGAAAAACCGTAACTTCCTGCAACGTTGCGGGCAGGCCTTCGACGGTGTCGTTGGTATCCGGCACGAATACAGGGCAATATCGCGTCGAATCCAAACCTCGGGCAAATGCAATCCACGCCGGCAGATTGCTGTTGCGCGCCGGCATGTAGCCGTAGCGGCGCAGCGTGATGCTGACAATCCGGCGTCCACCACAATTGCGCCGGGCCCAGGCCGCGACCGCCCGCAAGTCATCCGGCGGTGCTCGCAGGCAGGCAATGTCGCGGTCTCCAGCGCGCGCGGCTTCGAGACAGGCCCGCGGTCCCGGAAAGACCGGCAGGGCAAGCTCATAATCTTTCGGCAGCACGTGACGAGCTACCGCGGATCGCAAAAACGCCGCCTCTTCGCGCGAGCTGGCCAGGGTCACACCGCTGCAACTGGGCAGGAGCCTACATGCCGGGATCAACACGTTATGAATGCGTGCCTGCCGCGCCGAGGGATCGACGACCATCTCATAATCAGCGTGCTCTCGACGCACGCGCTCATGGGGACCGGGCACGATCACCACATGAATCGATTTAAGGCGAGAACGCCGGCGATGAAGCTCGGATGCGGCCAGAAACCAAAGAAAGTCGAAGGTAACGGGAGCAACTTGAAGATCATAAAAAGCAAACAACACATCGCGGGCGCCGGGAAACTCGCTTGCGAGCATCCGTCTCAAAGCCCGCGGAGCAGCCGCCGTAGCGGCGAGCGCTCGGCGTGCTATGAGGTGGACTCCCTGCCCAACAGGCGTGGTGGGATGCGTCTTTTCAGCGGCAAGTCGCTTCGCCAGCCACGAAAATCCTTCTTTTCGAAAGTTCGTGGCAAGACGCGTAAAGCGCCCATTCATTTTTCTACGCGCACGCACCCCATCGCTCGACCTCGCGTTTTGAATCGAGCGGGATGGCCTTTTCTCAAAGAAATCCTACACCAGCCCATCCGGCGGAGGCTTGTGGCCGCCGAGAAGGTTGCCTTTCCAGCTCGAAAGCCGTTTGATCAAGTTGTAGTAGACGTATTCGGGCGATCTGCGAATGAGGAGGCCGTCCCTGACTTCCTCGGTGTACTCGTACTGTGCCCAACCATTGCATCCTTTGCAGAACGGAACCTTATCCCACTGCTCGGTTTCATGATAATAACGGGCCTTCGCAAATTCCTCGCCCTGCCATATCTCCTTGACGCCGCGCTCAAACACATTGCCCATATCGGTAGCGCGCACGCCGTCGAGGCAGCACAGGCGAACGCTGCCGTCGTTGTGTACGGGCATGGTCTTGTAGATGACCGCACAGGGCACGCGCTTCGGCGGCTCGACCATGTCGGGGAAAGTGCCGTTCTCGAATACGATTCCGGTGCGTACCACGTCGACGATGCCTACCCAGCGATCGACGAACTCGCCGGCTTCATGCCGGTTCGTGTCCTGGATGGTGATGGAGACGCCCACCCGCGGCAGCTCGCGATCACCGCGAATGCGCAGAAGGCGGAACACGGCGGCCTCGATCTTGGCGAGCTTGTCGACCCCGCGAACCTTCATCAGCGTTTGCGGTGTCGTGGAGTCGAGGCTGAACATCACCGAATCCACACCGATATTGCAGAAGAACTTCGCCGTATCCTCGGTCAGGGTCAGTCCATTGGTGTTCATTGCCACCGCGATCCCGCGCTGCTTGAGATCGGTGACGACCTCGCGCAGATTGGGAATGAGCAGCGGTTCGCCGTATATGCTGGGTGCAACCATGGGCTGAACATTGGTAAATTGGTCCAGCATGCGGCGGGCGGCGTCCAGGTCCATGATGCCCTTGACGCCGTCGATTGCATTCTCGTCCTCCAGTCCCCAGACCGGGCACATGTGACAACGCAAATTGCAGCGCGTTGCGTAATCGATGAGAAGCCGCTCCGGCATCTCCGGAATGGGCAGAGGTTTCCAGTTATAGTTGGGGTCGACCCACTCGGCGCCCGACCAATCGCGCATCACCCCTCCCCTAAGCTGCTGAAATGGCGTGCCATTCCGGGACGCAGCGAGCTTTCACCCGCTGCCGTGGGGTGTTATAACCGCCGCGCTCGGAATGACAAGCAAATTCACGCCGACCCTGTTGCAGCTCCATCCCAGGCAAAAACACGGATTTTATTTTGCCTCCAGTGAATTTCCTCGCATCCCGCGCGCCACTGCGGATTGGACACGCCGTGGCCGCACTGCTGGTGCTGGAAGATGGCCGTTATATCATGCAGTTACGGGATGACATTCCGGACATCTGGTACCCCGGGCATTGGGGTCTGTTTGGCGGCGGCGTCGATGCAGGCGAGGACGATATAGCGGCCTTGCGCAGAGAGCTGTGGGAGGAGCTCGAATTGGAGCTGGGGGAAGTACACCTGTTCGCGGTTCTCAATTACGATCTGCAGCCCATCGGCTTGGATTGCTATTTCCGCCGGTATTTTGAGGTTCCGATCAGCACTGCCGCCTGGGAGCGCGCCGTGCTGCACGAGGGCAGCGATGTCCGCGCATTAACGGGAGAGGAGGCGTTATCGCTTCCACGCTTGTCCCCCTATGATGCATTTGCCTTGTTCCTCCACCACAATCGCGTGCGATTGGCAGGCTCGATCTATGCGCCCCCGTCCTCGACATGACCTGATGGCGAGTTTCTCGTGAAAGCAGACTACGCAACGGCGCGAGCCGATATCATGGACGGGCTTCTTGCGTTCCGCATTTGGACGCGACTGGGCTGGCAGGAAGTCAAGCGTCGCTACCGGCGCACCGTCTTTGGGCCGTTTTGGGCGACGCTGAGCATCGGCATGTTCGTTGGCGGAATGACTTTTATCTGGGCGCCATTATTCCATGCCGATGTCCGCTCCTACCTCCCGTTTCTGTGCGCCGGGCTCGTGGCCTGGACCTTTGCCACAGCTCTCATCACCGAGGGTTGCGGCACGTACACAGCGGGGGTCAGCCTGATCACGCAACTGAACTTTCCCTACACGGTTCTGAACTTCATGGTGGTCTGGAGGAACATCATCGTCTTCCTCCACAATGTGGTGATTGTGGTCATCGTCGTCATCGCGCTCCAGGTCCCAGTCTCCTGGAAAACGTTGTTGCTCATTCCCGGCATCGCCATCGTGGCGGTGAACGGAGCGTGGATGACCGTCCTGCTCGGCATGGTCAGCGCGCGGTTTCGCGACGTCCCTCCCTTCGTCGGCAATATGATTCAAATTCTGATGTTCATAACCCCGATTTTCTGGTTTGCCACTCAACTGGGCGGCAACTCACAGGTCATCGTTAAATACAACTTCATGTATCATCTGATCGAGGTGATGCGAGCTCCGATGCTCGGGACGGTTCCCTCGCCGATCAGCTATGCGGTCACGATTGCCGGGGCAGTGATGGGGTGGCTGGTGACGTTCGACATCTATGCCCGCTTTCGGCGGCGCATTCCGTATTGGCTCTAACGGGATTTCTTGGCGTGACCTCGATTACCGCAGAGAACGTTACCATCGACTTTCCCATTTATGGGGGAAGTCACCGCAGCCTTCGCCAGACTCTGTTCGCCCGCACCGGGGGACTGATCCGACACGAGGGGAAAGGTCGCCAGCAACGCACCATCGTGCGCGCCCTCGATGGCCTCTCATTCACCCTGCAGAATGGAGATCGGCTCGGACTCATAGGACACAATGGAGCCGGGAAGTCCACTCTGCTGAAAGTGCTTGCCGGAGTTTACAAGCCCGATTCGGGGTCCATGCACATCGAAGGTCGTGTGTCGCCGCTGTTCATCTCTGCTCCGGGGCTCGACCCCGACGATAACGGCTACGAGAACATAACGACCTGCGGCCTCTTTCTCGGGATGTCCCCGGAGGAGATCAACCGCAAGCTTCCGGACATCGTCGCGTTCTGCGAGCTGGGCGAGTACCTCGATCTGCCGGTGCGAACCTACTCCAACGGAATGGTGGCACGGCTGGGTTTTGCGATCGCAACCTCGATCGACCCCGACATTCTGCTCCTGGACGAGGGGCTGGGCGCCGGCGATGCCGCATTTGCAGAGCGCGCCGAGGCGCGCATGAAGGCGCTCATTCAGCGTACCCGCATTCTGGTGCTGGCAAGCCACTCGGATGCGCTTATCAAGATGATGTGCAACCAGGCAATACTGCTGGAGAAAGGCAGGCTCGTAGCGATCGGCCCGGTCGATGAGATCCTCGATCGTTATCACAAGCGTCTGACCCCCGCGCAAGTCGCATAAGCGGACCGTGAAGTTCTCCAGCCTCTCGATCGATTTCATCGAGAATACCGGCAGCGAGCCGATATTTCCGCATGGGATCATTCGGCTCAACCCTGGCGCTCGCATCATCAAGTCGACGATCGCCGGCCCATTGTTCCTTAACAAGAACTCTCAGGTCGGCCCCGACGTCGTGACCGGAAAATATTTTGGTATGAACGAGAGCTGCTTCGTCGCACGCGCCTCGGTCGGCTCATTCGGGGCGATTGGCGCGCGTACTGCCATCAATCCGTTCAATCACCCCATCAGCTGGCTGAGCACCAACGAGTTCCAGTATCATCCGAAGTCGTTCGATTGGGTTGACGAATACAACGACTTCGTCCGGATCGAGCGCACGCCCGACATGTTCAAGCACGTGACCGTCGGCAATGACGTGTGGACCGGGCATAACGTGAATGTCATGGCTGGCGTCAACGTCGGTGATGGCGCGGTGATCGCCGCGGGTTCGGTGGTTACCAGAGACGTCCCTCCCTACGCCATTGTCGGGGGTGTCCCCGCCACGGTGATCCGCTATCGGTTTCCCGAGAAAACCATCGAGCGGCTCTTGCGCGTGAAGTGGTGGGAGCTGGAGCTCGCCCAGCTCAGTGGGCTGCCGTTCCGCGATGTCGAGCGCTGCCTGGATATGATCGAGGAGATCAAGGCGAAAGTCTCGGCGGCGGTCGGCTGACATGGGGAGCCGCGAAGCCGCCGCGTTCCTGCCGATCCTTGAGCACGCCGGCGTCCCTTACGACGGCGCCCTGATCGTCCACAGCGCCATTGCGAGGCTGAGCCGGCGCGGCTTTCGCGCCGAGGCGATCATCGAGGCGTTGCTTGATTACCTGCGTGACGGGCACCTGTTCATGCCCACGATGACCTGGCGCACGGTGACGCCCGAGCATCCGGACTGGGACGAGATGAAAACGCCCTCCCATACGGGCGTGCTCACCGAGATCTTCCGGAAACGCTACGCGCTCGCGCGCAGCATTCATCCCACTCATTCGGTCGCGGGCTTTGGTCCGGCCGCACGCATGCTGCTCTCCCGCCACCAGGTCGACGATACCCCGGTCTCGGCCAACAGCCCATATGGGCTGCTGCAGGACTATGAGACATACATCTTGATGGTCGGGGTGGGATTGGAAGCGGTGACCGCCATCCATCTGCCGGAGGAGACGATCAACGTGGACCTGTACGTTCGTCCCACCGATACAGGGCGCATCTATCCGTGCCGCGATCGGCATGGAACGGTGCATCCGGTCAGGGCGCGGCGGCACTGGCGCCTTGATCGCGATTTCAATCAGTTCGCGCCGCCGCTCATCGCCAAAGGTCAGCTCACGGCCGGAACGATCGAGGACTGTCCCTATGCCATCGTCTCGCAGCGCGACCTGTTGCGCCACGTCTTTGCTGCCCTCATCGACAATCCGCGCGCAACGCTGAGCGCGAAAGCGCAGCACTTGCCTGCCGGCACAGCTTAAAGCTGCAGCCGACCAGTTGCATCATTCGAAGGTCAGAAACGCTGCTCTACTGCTTTTTGAAATGTTTTTCGACCTTGACGATCGCCTTTACGCAGTCCTTCGATTCCTGCTCACGATAGTTTTCGTTCAGATAGAGGTTGAACGAGCGATCGCGAATGCTGCGTGCATTCGGCGTGTCGAAGCCATCGGCAAGGTAGGGCTGGATGTAGGGCCACTCGCAAACGACGTACTTGTAATGCGGGTTAAGATCGATTCCCTCCGCCCGCACCGCCTCGGCAAACTCGATCTTGCTGCACCTGATGGCATCGACGTGTACGATGACGGGGAAGTAGAACGGCGAGCTCGTCGGCATGAAACGATAGCCGCGACAGACATCGGACGCATCGTACAGTCGCGCCACGAAGTCGGAGACGAAGGCAAGCCGGCTCACGATGGTGGACGACAGGCGCCTGAGGGATGCCAAGCCGATCGCGCATGAGATCTCGTCGGTGTGATGATTGAGCGCCGGGGCGAGATAAGTTGCGGGATTTCGATCGTCGAAGTCTTCCCGCCAACGCGGCTTGCCGCGGTCGGCGTGAACCAATGCGTTGCGGAAAACTTCGAGATTGCGCGAGTAGACGAGCCCGCCGGACGGTCCGGTCATGTGCGCCTTGCGATACATGGTCGAAAACGCGGCGATGTCGCCGAAGGTGCCGACCGGCTTGGCCTTTTGCTTGGCGAAATGGGACTGACTGCAGTCCTCAATGACCTTTATGCCGTGCGCGCGCGCAGTCTCGACGATCTTGTCGATCTCGCAGGCATAGCCGGCTGCATGCACGATGATGGCTGCGGAGACGTTCTTCGTTATGCGCTGTGCGAACTGCTCAGGACCCACATTGTAGCTGTCGGGCTTGCTGTCCATGAGCCGCGGCTTGAGCCCGTTGAGCACAATGGCCGCAAGCGTACCGGGATCCGTGATCGCCGAGACCAGAACTTCACTGCCTTTGGGGAGATCAAGCGCCGCCACGGAAATATAGAGCGCCGAGGTCCCGGTCGCGACTGCATCTGCATAGCCGCCGCCCATCATCTCGACGAACGCGTCGGTATAGACCTTCTCGAAACTTCCTTGATAGCCCGGGTCGACCTTGCGCTCGGCGTAATGGTCGAGCACCTCGATGACCATCTTCCGCTCGTCCGCGCCGAGCGCGACACGCGGCGGCATCGGGATCTTGCGCACCGGCTCGCCGCCGTAAATGGCAAGCAAGGCCGTGTTGGGCGCGCGCGCAAGCGTCCCGACGGCTTCGCTCATGCCAGACCCACCCGCTGCGAGATCAGCGCCATGTCGATGCCATGGGCGCTGAGCAGGTCGTCGTGGCTGCCGTAGTTATGGATGAATGCATCCTGCAGCGTGAAGGTGTCGAGCCGGCACGTCGCTCGCGTATCCCAGGCGATCTGCTTCGTGCGCGGGGCAAGGCCGCCTTGGGGCGCGTGCTCCTCGATCACCACGACGTGCTTGTGGCGCGCGAGCGCATCGGCGATGCCATCCACATCGAGCGGCTTGAGCGTGTGGCAGGACACGACGGAAACCGACTTGCCCGCTGCTTCGAAGCGCGCGGCAAGCTGCATCGCTTTCTGCATGATGACGCCATAGGAGAGGATGCACACGTCGCTCCCCCGCTTGATGTAGCGCAGCTTGCCGAACATCCAGGGGTCGACCGCCTTGTCGGAATAGTTCGGCTCGCCCGCCTTGCCGATACGCAGGTAGACCGGACCTTTCTTCTGGGTGGCGCAATAGCTGGTCGCTTGCGTGCACTCCGCGGGGTCGCATGGCGCGATGATCTGCATGTTGGGAATTGCCCCGGCGATGGCGATGTCCTCCTGCGTGTGGTGGGTTCCGCCCAGGGTCGAGTAGATGATCCCGGCGCCCATGCCGACCACAGTCACCGGCAGGTTCTGATAACACAGGTCGTCGCGCACCATCTCAAAAGGACGATAGAGCGAGAAGGTGGCAATCGTGTAGGCGAATGGCTGGCAGCCCTTCAGCGCAAGCCCCGCGCAGATACCGATCATGCTCTGCTCGGCCACGCCCACGTTGATGAAGCGTTCCGGGTATTGCTTGCTGAATTTCTCCATGCTGCCGACCGGCGAGATGTCGGCTACCACGATGTAGACGTCGGGGTTGGTGCTGGCTGCGCGATAGAGCGCTTCGGAGAAAGTGTTTCTCATACCGCCATCCGCTCCAACTCCAGCATGGCCTGCTGATATTCCTGCTTGTTGGGGGAACGGTAGTGCCAGATCGGCACGTTCTCCATGTAGCTCACGCCCTTGCCCTTGGTGGTCTTGGCGCAGAGCATGAACGGCTTCCGGCCGGAACGCGAGGTGATCGCGGCAAAAATGGCCGCCGAGTCGTGACCGTTGGTCTCGGCCGTTTCCCACCCGAACGCCGCGAACTTCTCCGCCAGCGGATAGAAAGACGGATGTGTCTCCGAGGTACGCCCGAGGCTCTGAAAATCGTTGTTGTCAACCGCGGCGACAATATTGGAGCAGCCGAGCGAGGACGCCATCATCACGGCCTCCCAGGTCGAGCCTTCCTGCACCTCCCCATCACTGAGCACGACATAGATGATGCCGTCGGTCTTGCGTCCGCGCTCCGCCAACGCCATTCCCACCGCTATCGAGAGGCCATGGCCCAGCGAGCCGGTCGAAGCTTCGATGCCGGGATTGCCATAATCAGGATGAACGCCGAGGCGGCCATCGGGCTTGCAATACCTATCGAGATCCTGGCGCTCAAGCACGCCGTGCTCCTCGAGGATCACATATTGGATCATGCAGCCATGACCCTTGGACATGAGAAAAGTGTCCGGCGAGGTGCCATCCAGGCTGCGGCGCATCAGCCCGTGATACATGCAATCCACGATCTCGGTGCACGAGTAGGCTGAGCCGATGTGCAGAGCGCCCACCTGCTGCGATATGTCCAGGATACGGCGGCGATAGCGCAGACAGCGCGCATTCGCTGCTTTCACATCGAACGAATTGAGTCGCACCATCTTGTTCATGGACTGCTCACCCCTTGCATCCATTCCGGCCACTGTATCGGAGCGATCGTTGTCCCCCCCCCCGACCACCCAAGAACAGATAATGAACCGTAGCGGCCTGCGCTGGGCGGCACTGCACGATGTGTACGGGCTCATTCGATGATGGTCCAGTAGTAATCGCCGGTGTAGCCCGCTTCCTGGAACAGAGCCTCCCAGTCCTGCGGATAGCCGTGGAACTTGGCCGTGAGCACCCATTCCTCGAACAGCGCTTTCTGCTCGGGAGTGCGATAAGAATCGACTTGTACGAACGCACGTCCCGGCGCGAGACGCTCGATCTCGTGCAATGCAGTCATGCAGTCGCCGCGCTCGAGGTTGTGCACGGTATTGAGAGATATCACCGCCTTGAAGCTGTTGTCCGGAAACGGCAGCTTGACGGCATTGCCGAGATGAAGCCGGCCGATCACTTCCGGCTCGCAATGCATGAGTGCATATTCGGAAATGTCGAGACCGAAGGCTTCGAGGCCGGGACATACCTTGAGCAGGTCCTTCACTAAGAATCCTTTGCCACAACCGACATCGAGAACGCGGTCGCCGGGCTTGAGATCGAAGTGCTTGACTATGTCCTCGGCGACCGGCACCCAGCGCCCGTCATAACGATAACCGCCGTAGCCGTATTTACGCGGCCCATCGAAATAGAGCTCGCCGTATTGGCGCGAGATCGCGATGATCTCGTCGGTCTTTGCCTCAGCGCGAGCATTGACGTTGCGCTTTCCGCGCGGAAGCTTGGAAAGCAGATTGATCTCCTGGCGCATGTCTCACGCACTCTCTTGGGCGACGCGAGCAAGGCCTTCGGATAACCGGACGTAGTGGAATTCCGGGAACGCCTTGATGCAGTCGGTGATGTCGAAATGGCGGTGGGTAATCGGGCTTTGCCGCGGAGTGCCGCGGATCTCAACTGGTCGCGGACCGAGCGCGACCACCATCTCCGCGACGCGCCGGAACGAGACCGAGTTGCCGCTCGCAATGTTGAGCACACCCTGACTGCGGCGGTGCAGCACTGCGCTGACCAGCGCGGCCACATCGTCGATAAGCACGTGATCACGCATCTCCTCCCCTTCTCCGAACAACGTGATCACCTCGCCCTTGGCGGCAAGCCGGCGGAAGCGGTTCGGGCCATAACCGTTGTGCGGATCCCTCGCGCCATAGATCAGAGTTGGGCGGACAATCGCGAGCGGCAGCTTCAACGCTGCTCGCAGCATGACCTCGCGCGCGAGATGCATCACGCCGTGCAGGCTCGATGGCTGCTGGCACGACCGTTCGGTCACGGGATTGGCATCGTCGGCATAGACCGCATCGGAGCTGATATACACAAGTTGCCCCGCCTGCTGAGCCGCAACCGCGGCGCATACCGTTTCCGCCATGCGCAGATTGTCGATGAGCATCGCGTTGCTGCGCGTCGGGGCGAGCGCAGAAACAAACACTACGGCATCGCCCGATCGCAGCATGCGCTGCAGCTTCGCAGCCGCCTCGGCCTCGAGCAAATTGACGTCCTTGCGGGTGAGCGCAAGGTGCGGGACTTTTTCCGCGGCAAGGCGCGTGCAGATGGCGTTGCCGACAAAGCCACCAGCACCCACGACCACGACCCCGCGGAGCGGCTCGGTCCCCCCCGCCGTATGTTCAAGCATGGGCGAGCTCCTTGGCGCGCTGTGGGGGCGTACCGAGCGTGAAATAGTCGAGGCCGACCGCAGCGACCGCATGCGCATCGAGTACACGAAAGGGATCGAGCACGGTGCGTCCTGCCATCGCCCGCGCGATGTCGGCCGGCTTGAGATCGCGGAACGCGGGCCATGGCGTCATGACGGCGAGCGCATCGGCACCCTTGACCGCCGCAAGCGCGCCCGATGCCCCTTCCGCGCGCGGGTGGGTGGCAGCCGAGGCCGGAACGACAGGGTCGTAGAGCTTGAGCCGGCAAGGCGCGAGTGCCGAGATCAGTGCAAGCGAGGGCGAGTTCTTGGTCGAGTGGGTGTTTTCCTTGTAGGCAAGGCCCAGAATTCCGATGAGCGGGTCGCCTTTGCGCGAGAGCACCTCGGTATGGAGCACCCGGAGCGCCCAATCCCGACGGTGCCGGCTGTTGACGATGCAGGCTGTAATGATGCTCGCCTCAGAGCCGGTGGCCGCGGCGAGCCGCGTGATGGTGGCTAGATCGCGCTCGAGATTGCCGCCAGCGAGCCCCAGGCCGGGCGCCAGATAGGCGTTTCGGCCGATACGGGCGTCGAGCTTGAGCGCGGGCATGATCTCGCTCCAGTCGGCGCCGATGCGCTCCGAGAGGCCTGCCAGCATATTGGCAACGGTTACCGAGGCCACAAGGCAGCAGTTGATCGCGATCTTTGCGAGCTCCGCGCTCTCGTAGCGCATGGGCAGGACCGGACAGCCGAAGGCGCCGAGGAGTGTTGCGAGCGACTTCGGGAGCCCCTTGGCTGGATCGGCGCAGCCGACCATGTAGCGCTCCGGGCGGGTCGCCCGCTCGACCGCACGTCCAAACACCAGGGTTTCGACCTGATAGAACAGACGTTCCGGAAGAAGCGGCAGGCGCCGGGTGAAGCCGGGCGGCACCTGGCACAAGACGACCAACAGAGCGTGCGGCGCAAGCGCGGCGATCACGTCGGTGATCAATGCCAAAATCCCTGAGAGGTCGCTCTCGCCGCGCGCATCGGTTGGCACGTCAGTCGAGATATAGACGAGATCGCAGGGGGAAAGATCGCCCGGTCGGCCGGTGAAGGTGATGCGACCGGCAACCGCGCGCAGGAGCTCATCCAGATCCGGCTCCACGACCGGCAGCCGGCCGGCTGCGATATCCTGCACGCGAGCGGTGTCGGCATCATAGCCGATAACTCGAAACCCTTTCGAGGCGACCGCTATCGCCGATACCAGTCCGAGGTGGGTCAATCCGGCAAAGCCGACCACCGGCGCGCTCATCGCTGCGCCTCCGCCACAGCGGCCTGCCCGAGCTGCCGCAAGACTCTATTGAGCCGGATATCGCCCGAGAGATCCGTGCGGTGGCCGCCCGTGCACAGCGATCTGAAATACGCATATTCCAGCTCCCAGGTCGGGTCGTCCTGGACGAGCGTGATCGTCTCCTCGGGGGGGCGCCCGCTCGGGAGCACACGGCGGCGCAAGGTGAACGACGTAGGTCCCCATTTGCACAGCGACCGAATGTGCACGGAGCCGTTTTCGGCAAACAGGTCACAGGTGAAATGGTTGCGCCAGTTCAGCAGGGTCATCTCCAGCTCGAGCTGCGGGATCGTGCTGCCGCACGCGAGCACCACATGATCGGGCGCGCGATTCTCGAAGCAGCGGCTGGATACGACGCGAAGATTCTCGCCGACGTCGCCAAACCAGAACTGGACCGTATCGAGGAGATGCGAGCCGAGGTCGGGGAGCACGCCTGCGCCCTGATCGCGCCATTGCGATTCCCGCACGAGCCGGGCAGTGCCGTTGCCGTAGAACATGCGGCAATGATAGAGCGCGCCCAACTTTCCCGAGGAGACCGCCTCGCGCATACGAACGAAGTGCGGCTCGAAGCGGTGATTGTAGGCGACATAACAGACGACACCCTTGCTTCGGGCAATCGCTTCGAGCCGGGCGATGGATTCCTCGTCGCCCGCCCACAACGGCTTCTCCACGAGCACATGCTTGCCGTTGCCAAGAACATATTCCAGCACTTTGATCTTCGGCTCGTCGGGAATGCAGGCGAGCACCGCATCATAGCTTAAGCGCGGAACCTCTTCGATCGCGCGATACTCGGCTTGCGGGTTGACCGGATCGACGGCGGCTACGAAATCGGCGCCGGCAACGCGACGCCGCTTATGCCCCTGGACGCCGAGGCCCGCGACGACCACCCGCATCAGGAGAGGGCCCGGTCCTCTATTCGAAACGAGCCCGCTTCTCGACAGTGTCGATGCGGCCGCACAACTCCGATCGCCCGATCGGTACGTTGCCGTCGCATTCGCACTCGAGCGCGGCCGCCATGGAGCCCAGGATTGAGGCCGCAATCTCGGACTCGTCCGTCATCAGAGAGAGCGTGGCGTAGGCGAGAAGAGCATCGCCGGCTCCGACTGCGTCAACCACATGCTGCGCGAAGCTGTCGACGACGAAGAAGGAGCGGGGATCATTCTCCTTTCCGCGGCGGCAGGTGAGGACGCCACGGTCGCCGAGCTTGAGAATGACCGTCTTGCATTCGGCTTCCTCATGCAGCTTCGCGGCGAGCGGCCGCACGCCCGTGTCCTGGTCGGCGAGCGAGAACCGTGCTTCCCGCTCGTTCGGCGTAATCAGGTCGAAGCCCTTGAATTCGAGGATATTGCCCCAACGGCTCGCGACCTGACTGTCGGCAACGCGGAAGACATCCGCGGGGACCGCGCCGGTCATCATCGGAATGGTGCGCCGGTTGAAGATGCCATGACGAAAATCACTGAACACAACCGCTTCTGTTTGCACCTGTGCAATCTGTCGAGAGAATTGCTCCGTCTGCTTGTCGGTGATGCTGCGGTTGTCGAGGGTGTCCACCTTTAAGAGCCGGTAGTCGCCGCAGACGTAGGCATTCTTGTTGGTCGTGGGACGCGCCCTGTCGATGATAGGAAGACACTTGACCCCGGAATCCGCAAGTCCTTCGAGCACGAAGTCCTTCAAATCATCGTCGCCCAGCATGGTCGAGAACGTGACCTCGGCGCCGGCAGCGCGCAGATGCTTTGCGACTATGGCCGCACCGCCGATGAAGTCGACCCGATTGTCGAAGCGAACGCTGGGCGTCGGCGTCTTGGTCATGCCGCCGATCATGGTCGTATAAGTGAGGCTGTCGACGATCGTATCGCCGACCACATGCACCCGCTTGCCCTCGCAATTTTCCATGATCCGACGCAAACGGTCGAAGTCGAGCCCGTCGGCCTCCATCAGAAGCAGCAGCTTTTCGAGCGCGATGTTGGGCGGCTCGGTCTCGATCAGGTGCGATGAGGAGTAGACGATGTCGCCCGGGGTAAACAGAATTTCGCCGCCATAGGCCTGCAGGACGTCCAGCTCCTGCTGGGTCTTGGGATTGATGCCAGCCTCGGCATACTCGTAACCCTTGGCAAAAAAATCGGGCTGGATGCGCGCAAGGTTGTCGATCGGCGTGGGATTGAGGTCGATGAGCACGAAATCGACCATCTCGAGCGCCGCAAGATTGAGGGCGCGCAGCTCCTGGGGGACGAAGGGGCGGTATTGCGCCTTGGTGATGTGCGCATCGGCGGTGAGGCTCGCGACCAGGAGATCGGCCTTCTCCTTGGCGTAAAGCAGATGGCGGATGTGGCCGGGGTGCACGAGGTCGAAGACGCCGTGACACATGATGACCTTCTTGGCGCGCGGGCGCGGCCCGATCGCGGCGCAGAGCTCGTCAACGGTCTTGACCTTGCGCCGATAGTCCCCAGCAACCGTCTGCAGCATCTCGTCTACTCCGTGCTCAAGGCCTCGAACCAGGTTTTCGTCGCCTGCTTGATCGATTCCGGATCCCACAGCGGCGCGTCGCGCCAGTTGTGAATTTCGGCCATCATCGCCGCCACGCCTTTGTCGAAAGGCACGCGCGGCTTCCAGTCGAGCTCGCGCGTGATTTTGCTGATGCCCGCCCAGGTCACATCGGGCTCCCCCGGCCGTTTGGGTATATACACAACCGGCCCGCCGATCAATTCAACCAGCCTGTGGATAGGTTGCGGATCGCCCGCGCCCAGGTTCCAGATCTCGCCGGTTTTCTCGGTTTCGGCCGCGAGGCGAAAGGCTTCCGCGACATCGGTTGCGTAAATGAAATCGCGCCGCTGCGTGCCGTCGCCGACGACGGTGAACGGCTTGCCGGCCAGCTTCTGCTTGAAGAACACCCCGAACACCGCCCCGTACGCGCCCGTGGTGCGCACGCGCGTGCCGTAGGCGTTGAAGATGCGCACCGAATTGACGGGGAGCCGATAAACCCGGTGCCAGTGGAACGCCGCCTGCTCGCCCAGGTATTTCGACAGTGCATAGGGGTACTGCGGGGCAATGGGATGATCCTCGCGCGTGGGCGTTGCCGCAAGCCCGTAGCACGAGGACGAGGCGGCGTAGACAAATTTGGCGATCCGCGCATGGCGGGCAGCTTCGAGCACGCGCACGGTGCCCTGGACGTTGGTGTCCATGTATTGCGTCGGCCGCTCGATGGAGGGCACGATGTCGCCGATCCCGGCGAAATGCAGCACGTAATTGGCACCGCGAAACAGGCCCGCCTCGGGAGCAAGATCGCGGATATCGGCTTCCTCGAACGACAGATCCGGATTGGAGGCATGGTGAGCGAGATTGGCCATGCGGCCGCCGCTGAGATTGTCGACCACGCGGACGCGATAGCCGTGTCCGATGAGAGCGTCGACCATATGGCTGCCGATGAAGCCAGCGCCGCCGGTGACGACGGCGATCGGACGGGCGCCGTTCATTTCGCGCCGAGCTTCTTCATGGTGCGCACGTTGTAGTACCAGTCGTTGTCGAAGCTGTCAGGCATCAGATAGTTGCGAAAGGCGCGGGTCAGGTCGCGCACCGCATCCTCGATCGAGTGCTTGGGCGTAAAACCGAGCACGCGTTTCACCTTGTCGGAATTCACGTGATAGGAGCGCATGTCGTTTGTCGGCGTGGTGACGATCCTGATCTCGCCCTTCTCCGGCATCTCCTCCTCGACCACCCGCTTCACCAGATTGGCGATCTCGGCGATGGAGTGGTTCTGGAAGCCGATGTTGAAGGTCTCGCCGTGGATCTTCTCGGCGGGCGCGGTGAGCATGAGATGATAGGCGTCCACCATGTCCTCGACGTGCAGATTCGGGCGCATTTGGTTGCCGCCGAAAACGGTGATCGTGCCTTTGTTTACCGCGTGATTGGTGAGGATATTGACGGAGAGGTCGAGACGGGTGCGCGGGCTGTAGCCGCAGATGGTGGCGGGTCGCATGACGACGCAGATGAAATCGTCGGCCTTGTGCTGCCACAGGATCGGCTCGCACATGCCCTTGAACTTATTGTAGAGCGTAAGCGGCACCAGCGGATGATCTTCGGTGACGTTGGGCTGCTCGGACACGCCGTAGACCGAGCTCGACGAGCAGTAGACGAAGCGCTGCACGCCCGCCTTCTTCGCGGCGATCACCATGGGCTCGAACGCATCGTAGTTGATGGTTTCCGAGAGCTTCTCGTCGAGCTCGAAGCTTGCGTCGTTGGAGATGCAGGCGAGATGCAGCACGGCGTCCTGGCCCTCGAGCGCCTCGGCCAGCATCTTGGTGTCGCGGATGTCGCCCCTGATCACGCGCAAATTCGGATGGTTCGGCAGCCGGCAGCCGAAGAACAGCTGGTCGTAGACAGTGACGTTGTAGCCTTCGGACAGCAAACGCGGGGTCAGCACATGACCGACGTAGCCCGCCCCTCCTGTGATCAGCACGTTCTGCATCGGCGATCTGCACCTCTTCTCGTTTGCGGCAATTGCGCCCCCGACGGGAGCTCGCTGGCAGTCGCTACGGCAAATGATGCCGCCAAGCCGGCAGCCACACTCTGGCCGCGCGTATTCTTCTGGCCGCGCGCTCCTGGCCTGACCGCCGTATTGCGGCCGCCGCAATTCTCACGGGAGTAGCCCCCTGCCCTGCCAGCGCCCCGCCGAGGGCATTTTCTTGGCCCGCTGGGAGCGGCCCGTCAAGCCATAGTCGAGAGCGGCGTGGCCTTTGCAGGTGGGTTGGGGTCCGACTCGCGGTGGATTTGCCCGATTTCGGCCTCGGAAGCGTTATTTGGCTTCTTTTTGACGACGAAATGCAGGACGGCGCTGGTCCAGGCGGGCACAAATTTGCTCTGGTCGCAGCGGGCGGCCTGGGTGTTAACGCGCCATGCGAACGGGGCAAGGACGAGGAGCGTAATGGCAGCCATGACGGCGCGAAGACGCGGCCGGTGGGCAAAATGCCGGGAGCCCTTGAAGAACAGCTTCCGGATGAAGGCGGTGGTTTCGTTTCCACGAAAGCGGATGCTGGAGGCGTCAACTGCGGGAAAAAGATCATCGTAGAGCGCAAGCGGAGTCGTGCGCAGCGGATTGTCGTCAAAACTGTGCACATAGACCAGAACTTGCGCGCGGTCAGTGACGAGTTGCCTGATCCGGGAGTAGAGCGCGGGCAGGATCGAGAGCTCGCTTAGGCTGAGCTCGCATAGGCAGGTATCATACGGCGGCTCTTCATCGATAAGGGAGCTTGTCTTGAGCAGAAGCTGCGGCGACTGGGCGCGCGTCGACATCAATCGGTGGAAAAACGAATCTTTGGAGCTGATCCAGAGAACCCGCTGGCCGGAGCGGCGCCACTGTGCAAGCTCTGTAGCCACATCGGCGATATCGAGCCAGAGCGGATGGGTGCGTCGGACCAACGGGACGACACCGAACATTTTCTCTTGCAACCCATTCGCTGCATGCGAGAGCCTCCCAATGACCCCGCTCTTCGCGGTATCGCGGTGCTCGTTCCCGATGCGCAGACCGGCGAGCTCAGCCTCGGCTGCGACGAGTCGGTCGACCTGGCTCGGCGCTCTTGCTGCTCCGCTGTCAATTCGCTTCACCGTATCGGCGAACCAGGCGCCGAGCATACGATGATTGACATGCGGCTGCGGTTGCGGGGAAAGCCGCCGCATGACGTCGTTCATGTAGCGGCGCGACTCCTCGACCACTGTATCGAGACCGGGTGGCAAATCCCGTGCGTGCAAAAGCAGCAGCTCTCGACCGCACTCACGCTGTTCTTTGGTGGTCCAATCATTGAGGAACTTGGCAATCTCGTCGAATGTGATCCAGCCAAGCCGTATCAGCTCTTCCCCGGTGACTTTGCTCTGGGGCTCGAGCATGAAAAAGTGATCGGAATCTTGGATGAAGTAGCGCTTCAGCGTCGGCGCGGCGTCGGGGATGTAAGCAAAGTCCCATACGAGGCTCGGCTCCGTTACAACGCGTTCGGGCTTGATGGCGACAAGCGCCACGGGCCACTGATATCCGATAAGAGTGTCCTCATCGACATACCAATAGAACTGATCCATGCACCATTGGTAATAAAGTTGCTGGTTGACGGTCCGTGCTTTCACCGTCACATGCTTGTGATCAAGCGCGAGCTTCACCAGTTCGCGAGGCGGCACTGCCAAGACCGCGCTCTGCGTATCGACGCGGGCCTCGAGCGCTGGCCAGACGTCTTCGAGCACCACCCGAAAGCTTGGGCAGTGGATCACGCGGTGGCCGGCGCGCATGAGTTCCCCGAGGTGGCGATAGGATCCATCGGCGAGAATGAAGTCGGCGTTGAGAAACAAAAGGTAGGTTTCTGTTACCTTATCGCCGAGGTCGAGGAACCCGCGATAGAGCGCCCTGGTCAGCACCACCCCGTAATCACCGGGCAGGTTGGACATCAAGTCGTCGATTGGAGTGAGCCCGACCGGGCAAAGCGCAGCAAGATGTTGAAATGAGCGCGAGCCGCGAATGGCATCAAACAACTTCGCCTCGGTGACGATGACAACCTCGACATGGAACATGGAGCACAATGCCGGCAGATTGCCGGGCGCCAATAGCGCCGGCAGTGTCATCGACGTGAGCTTGTCGGCGTATACTTTCCCCCATAGCGGGATAATCAACCGCGCATTCTCTCGCATTGCTGGTCAGCACTCGCGTGGTATTTTGTAAGCCAGGGTCAAAGGCGCCCCTCCGATTTCTGCGCGCATCAAAAAATATCGCGCGCTTTCAAGGATCTGTATAAGCATGCATTGGCCTATATCATTAGGCCCTGCATTGTCCAGCAAGCATGTTTTGCCGCACATGCCGCGATATGATCGTACGGGTGGATGTTCCCAGCTTTCGCCTGTATGCTCGCGGCGAGCTATCCAGCATGGAATGAAGGGAAAGTGAAATGGGCCTTGGTCCGCCGATCCTCGCGCTTTACCGGCAGCTCAAGCTGCTCGGCGCGTTCGAGGGCATCGACAGCGTGGTCGAGCTCGGCTCCCAGGGCGTGTGGTGTCCGGACCCGCGCATGCTGATGGGCCTGTTCGAGGCCTTCGGACGGCCGGTGCCGCACAGCTCCGAACTCGACATCTACATCAACAATACCGGGATGGGTCTCGCTTCATCGCGGCATTTGCATGAAAAGCTCGGCTTCAAATACGACTGTGTCGACATCGACGGCAACTTCGGCTCTCTGACGCTCGACCTCAATTTCGACGAGGTACCGCCCGAGCTGCATGGCAAGTACGGCCTCACCACCAATCATGGGACCAGCGAGCATATTCTTGATCAGCGCAATACCTTCAAGGCGATCCACGATTTTACTGCCCCGGGCGGATTGATGCTGCACGCGCTGCCGTTTACCGTCCATCTGGAGCACGGATTCTTCAATTATCAACCGAACCTGTTTGACGCGCTGGCGCGCTATAACTCGTACGAAACGCTTGGAACCTGGGTGGGCCCAGACCGGTCGCTTTCGAGCCTTGTTCCCTGGGAGCCTGGCCTGTTGGACTTTCTCACTCTTAACGCCAAGACGACGCATCTGCTAGTCGTGATGCAGCGCAAGCTGCACGACACCGAGTTCCGCGTGCCGATTCAAGGCGTGTATGAGCCGATGCTGCCGGAAAGCGCTCGGGATCGCTATCAACTTGTCGTGGATGGGGAATATTACTCCGGCCGGCGGGCAAAGCAGGTGCAGACGGAAAAAAGGGACACCAACTTGCTACAGATTCCGGCTCTCGACATTGCCCGACACCTCGGGCGGCGCATCATGCGTAGGGTTAAGCGGCAGCTACCGCGTTCGTGATTGTAGCTTGCCCCCTCACTCCGCATTTGGCCGACCACTCATCACCTTTCGCTCGGGACCTGGGAGGCCGCAGAGGGAGCATCGCTGTGCATCGGGGAGGCCCCTGCAGAAGCGGGTTTCTGAAAATCAGCAAACAGGGGCGCGAGCTCGGCCATGAACGGGCGCCAGCGTTCCACCAGCACGTGGATTTCGGAGAGCAGTTTCTGCTTCTTCTCCGCCGGCAAGTCCTGGTCGGGCCCGGTGGCACGTTCCAGCTCGCGTTCCGCCTTTTCCCAGAACTGCTCGCCGCCAATCTTCGTATTTTGCCGCACAATCGCTGCGTACTGCTCCACCTTCTCCTGCGTGTTGCGGATGGTGCGGTCTACGCTGGAAACGATCCACACCGCAGATACACTCAGCGTGGCTACGATCAACACGACGACGATCAGGGCCTTGAGCGCAAACTGGCCGATGCCGGCGGTTGAGACGCGCTCCACCGCGTAGTGCTGGATTTCGAGGTTATCCGGCATGCCAAACTCGGCGAGATCGACTTTGAGCGCGGCGCGTTTTTGCTCCAATGCGGTAATTGCGGCCTGGACGTCGCTCCCGCTCGCATAGAGGCTCAGCTGCGGGATCCCGGCTACGACCTTTCCGCGCTTTTGACGGATCACGATGTCGAGCTCATCGATACGGCTCATTGCGATCTCCCCTCAGGAAACTCGTCGCCTTTATTTCGTCGGCAGGCTCAGGTCGTAAAAGCAACTTGCCGGCAACTCAATGGCGGTGTCAAACTGGCCTGTTTGTAGGCACGACAAGTACTAACTCCCAGCTGGATTTCCCCGTCGTGCTGGACAGGCTTGACCTTCTTCCGATAAGGCAAACGTAATGTTATCGCCTTTGCCGATGCATACCTCGACGGCTCCTGTTTCCGAGCGTGCACGCCATTGCCTACGCGGCAAGCACGTGCTCGTCACGGGTGCTTGCGGAACGGTCGGGCAGCGGCTGGTCGAGCAGCTCTTGTCTGCATACGAGGTAGGCGCGTTGACCTGCCTCGACAATAACGAGAGCGAGCTGATGTTCCTGGAGGAGCGGCAATCGGCTCACCGCGATGCTCGGTTCGTGCTCTGCGATATCCGCGACCTGCCTTCTTTGCTGCGCGAGACACGCAAGATAAATGTGCTGTTTCACGCCGCGGCCTACAAGCACGTCTATCTGTGCGAGCGCTCGCCGCTCGAAGCCATCCAGACAAACGTTCTGGGCGTCCAGAATATCGTCCAGGCCGCCATTGAAAACGGGGTAGAGCGCCTGGTGTTTGCCAGCTCGGACAAGGCGGTCAATCCCACGAACGTGATGGGGACCTCCAAGCTCATGGGCGAGCGGCTGGTCACGGCGGCGGCGCTGCATCCCGATCACTCCGGCGCGATTTTCCTCTCCACGCGCTTCGGCAATGTGCTCGGCTCCCGCGGCTCGGTCATCCCGATCTTCCGTGACCAGATCCGGCGCGGCGGGCCGCTGACGCTTTCCGATCCGCACATGACGCGCTTCATCATGTCGCTGGATGAGGCGGTCCGCCTGGTGATCGAGTCCATCGCGCTGGCGCAGCCCGGAGACGTGCTGATCACGAAGATGCCGGCCATCCGCATCAGCGATCTCGCAGAGGTTATGGTGCGGGAGTTCGCGCCGCGCTGCGGCCGCGACCCCAAGGAGATCGAGATCCGCGTCGTCGGGCAGCGGCCCGGCGAGAAGCTCTATGAAGAGCTGATGAACGAGGAGGAGACGCGCCGCTCCTGGGAATTGGAGAAGTACTATGTGGTGCGTCCCGCGCTGGTTCGCCCGAACGACGACATCACAGCTTATGAGGCGCGGCAGCCGCCCCCTGTGGAGCGGCCCTACAATTCCAGCAATGTCGCCCCACTGTCGCAAAAGGAGCTCACGGCCTTTCTTTTCGAGAACGGGCTTCTCGACGAGACCGGCGCGCCCGCCTCCCGGAGCAGCTGATGCGCATCCTCATCCTGGGAGGCGACGGATATCTCGGCTGGCCGACGGCCATGGCGTTCCGCAACGCCGGCTGGAGCGTCTTTGTCGTCGACAACTACCTGCGCCGCAAGATTGCCGCGGAGACCTCCTCCGAAGCATTGATGCAGAACCCCCAGCTGCCGGAACGCACGGCCATCTTCGAGCGGGTCACCGGAAACGCAATCCGCTTCGCCGAGGGAGATTGTTGCGATTTCGAGTTTCTCGCGGACGTCGTGAAGACCTGCGGCCCTGATACCATTGTGCATTATGCCGAGCAGCCCTCAGCGCCATACTCCATGATCGGCTATCAGGAGGCGCGCAACACGCTTTCCAACAACTTGCTCGCCACGTTCAACGTCATCTGGGCGGTGATGCAGCATGCGCCCGGCTGCCACATCGTCAAGCTCGGGACCATGGGCGAATACGGCACGCCCAATATCGACATCGAGGAAGGCTGGATCGAGATCGCGCACAAGGGGCGCCGGGAAAAATTCCTCTACCCGCGCCAGGCCGGCAGCCTCTATCACACGACCAAGGTGCTCGACACCGATCTCTTGTGGTTCTATGTCCGCATCTATGGCCTGCGGGTCACCGATCTGATGCAGGGTCCGGTCTATGGCATCTCCACCGATGAGGCGGACCTTGATCCGCGCCTGATGCCGAATTTCCATTACGATGACATCTTCGGGACCGTGGTGAACCGCTTTCTCGTTCAGGCGGCCGCCGGGGTGCCGCTGACGGTGTATGGGAAGGGCGGGCAGACGCGCGGATACCTCAACATCCGCGACATGCTGCAATGTATCGCGCTGGCTGCTTCCAATCCGCCGGCCAAAGGCGAGCTGCGCATCTTCAACCAGTTCACCGAGACGTTCTCGGTCAACGAGCTGGCGGACAAGGTCCGCCAGGTCGGAACGCAGATGGGGCTCAAGGTCGAGGTGCAAAACATCGAGAATCCGCGCAAGGAGCTGGAGGAGCACTATTACAACCCGGCGCATCATGGCCTGGCCGAGCTTGGCCTTCAGCCCCACCTCATGACGGATGAGGTCGTCGCCGGGATGCTCGATCAGGTGCTGCGCCATCGCAACCGCATCGTCATCGATCGCATCCTGCCGCGGGTGCGTTGGCGTTAGTGAGCGCGATGCGTTGGCTGATTACCGGCGGCTGCGGCTTCATCGGCCGAAATCTCATTCGCCGGCTGCTAAAAGATCCTGAAGTCGCGATCCGCGTGGTGGACGATCTATCCGTGGGCACCCGCGAGGACCTCGGCCGGATTGATCGCTTTGTCGAGCGTGCGGCTGCCGCGCCGGCCGGTAAAGCGCCAGAGGCGCGGATCGAACTCATGCCCGGCGATGTTCGCGACGAAAGTCTGGGAAGGCGAGCCACGCAAGGCATGGACGTCGTCGTGCATCTCGCTGCCAACACGGGCGTTGCGCCTTCCGTTGCGGATCCGCTCCACGACTGCACCACCAACGTCCTCGGCACCCTTCACTATCTGGATGCCTGTCGCCGCAACAACGTTCCGCGCTTCGTGTTTGCATCGAGCGGCGCGCCCATCGGCAATTGCGAGCCGCCGCTGCACGAGGAGCTGCCGGCACATCCGGTCTCGCCCTATGGCGCCAGCAAGCTCTCGGGCGAGGCCTATTGCTCCGCCTACAAGCGCAGCTTCGGGATCGACACCGTCGCGCTGCGCTTCGGTAATTGCTATGGGCCGCTGTCGAGCCATAAGGGCAGCATCGTCGCCAAGTTCATTCGCGAGGCGCTCGCCGGAGAGCCGTGGGAAATCTACGGAGACGGCCAGCAAACCCGCGATTACATCTATGTTGACGACATTGTCGAGGCGATTTTGCTCGGCGCATCGGCCAATGATGTCGGCGGCGAGGTTTTCCAGATCGCGACCAACAACGAGACGACCGTGCTTGAGCTTGCGGAGAAGCTGGCAGGTGTCCTCAAACGAAGAGGGGTGGCACCAGCGCCGATACGCCACGCGGCGGCACGCATAGGCGACGTCAAGCGAAACTTCTCCGATACCGCAAAGGCACGCCAGCGTCTCGGCTGGTGCGCGCAGGTCGGCCTGGAGCAGGGCCTCGACCGGACGGTCGCCTGGTTTCTCGACGAGCGCGCTCGTCCGGCACCGCTGGTCGACTGAATTTGCAGCCCTTATACCCGGTTCTTTTTGTCTTCCTACCGTGTCACAGGACAGAGTGGCACGTCCACGCTCTCACCCTCGCTTTTGAACGCATCAGACGCTGGTAACTGGAAATCCCTTTCGGGAAAATGGATGCGGAGTTTAGGCTCATTTCGTGATCAGAAGCTCCATCGGGGTTTGCACGCGCAACGGCATCTTGGATAACAGTCCTATCGCTCCGGTGAGATCAAGGATGTGATAGGCCCACCGGAGCGCTCGCGGCATTCGACCATACAGCAGCTCGTCCTTTCCGAGCTCCAGGAACATATCTCGCAGCATCATGCGGTTGAACGAATACCGAATCCGTTTTCGCTCCAGGAAACGCCGAAAGGTCGAATAGCGGACAAAGACGAGGCGATCCCATAGCTCTGATCTTGCAGCAATTCGTCGCGGGTACAGTTTCGCGTTGACAACCTTGGAACGTCCTAAAAGAAGGATCCCAAGGTGCGGCTCGAAGGGCACGTCGTAATTTGGACATAAGGCGAGCAAGGAGCCGCGCTCTTTCAGGCTTAAATACATGTTCTCCAGCGCGCGCAGTGGGTCGCGCACGTGCTCCAGGACATGTATCGAGAAGACCAGGTCGTATCGTGATGGCGCAATGTAGTCTTCGACCATGGTGTGGACGTGCTCGAACGTAATGGTCTTCCGTGCGCAATAAGCCAAAACATCTGCCTGGAGCGCGTCGTACCAACTGAAATCAGGCGTCAGTGGCTCCAGAGCGGTGACGCGGAAACCCTCCGCAGCGAGGTACGCCGACAGCAACATCCGACCCGCCCCGACTTCGAGTATACGACAGTCAGTCCGGTCCAAGCGCTTCAAAATGGGGAGAATCCGGCTCAATCCAAATATTGCTTGTTTCATGGCCGTCGCCGGCTTCTCGCCGAGGTCGGGCCAAATGGACCTGCTAAAGCGTTCTAAGCTGCTTTCGGAAAGCATCGCTGAAATCTGGGTCCGCAGGAGTTCACAGCCCGTCTGTTTGAGATCTAGCAATAGTCTAATTACGACCAAACTCCAACGGAGCAAAGTGCTGATTACTGATGGGCTGCTCGGCTGATGCGAGCGGGTCAACCTTTAGCAAGACCTCAACGGGCCTGTTGCCGTTCCCGTCAACGCCCCTCCCATTCTGATCGACACCTCGATGTCACTCCCGGTTGTGTCTGCTTCACATCCCTCGTTTGCGCCGCACCTATGCTTGTGGTAGCGGACCAAATGGGCTCTTGGCTGGATTTCTGGAACAGGCCAAACGCGATCTATGTCAATGAGCGTCACAAAGCCGCACATTACGCCACACTCCTTGCAGGTGTGAGCGGCTTCATGCCGGCTGGTGCAGCGACAGTCGTTCTCGACTGGGGCTGCGGGGATGCACTCGCCGCGCAGAAGCTGGTGCGACTATGCGGCACGCTCCTCCTCTATGATGCCGCGCCCACCACACGCGACCGGCTTCGTTCGCGCCTGCCAAGCCAATCTCAAATCAGGGTTCTCGACGACGCTGAGCTTGAGGCTACTCGATCGAGCTCGCTCGATCTCATAATCGTCAATTCGGTTGTGCAGTATCTTTCTCGGCAGCAGTTCATTCAAGCACTGCAGCTTTTCAATCGACTTCTAAAAAGCAACGGAAGATTATTGCTTGGCGATATAATCGAGCCGAGCACTCCCTTGATCAGCCACATTGGAACATTCCTGCATTTTGCCTTCCGTAACCGGTTCTTCTGGGCGGCTGTTCTTGGACTCCTGAGGAATTTTACATCCGATTACCGCAGGCTGCGTCGCAGCGCTGGTTATGCTTGTTACACGACTGCCGAGATGCTAGGCGTGCTTCGGCAAAATGGCTTCGTCGCTGAGCGTCTCTCACGCAACATTGCCGTCAGTCAGCACCGTGCATCCTATGTTGCTTGCAAAGTAGCTTCCGTCGCCGGGCGTAGCCTCCAAAGCCGATCCTAAGTCGTAACATGCCATTTTGCGCCTACAGGATCGCCCCTACCGAAAGTCCATCGCGGCGTTTTGGCCGGCTGGCACTTCTCTTCCTGATCGTTGGAACGCTTTGTCTAGATTTTCTTCACGGCATTGTGCTTCGCCAGGATCAACGGGCCTTTCATCCGATCTACCGAACCCGACAGTCGCTAGCAGTCGCCGTTTCCCGACTGCACAACCCGGCACCCGGCGGCTATCTTGCCTACAAGTCAGTAATCAATGCCCTCAGCGAGGGCGGCTTTGTTATCTTCCCCTGGGAACCCGCACCACAGGCCCGCGGGTGGGAGGAGCTTCTCAACGATGGAACAAGGCTCGATCGCATCCTAAAGCGGGCCCAGGACATTCCCGTAGACGCCAGTCTTCCACCGGACATCATCGGCGGTAATGAGCTCGGTTACGCGGATTACATTTATCTCAGCTTCCGCCTTTTCGGCAATCAAATCTCCTCGCTCTATTATCTCTATTTCCTGCTGGTCGCCATCTCATGCGTTCTATATGTGCTTCAATTCAGACGCCGGCCATTTTTTTTGTTTCTTCTGGCCGTCTACCTGGCTGAGCTTTATCTTCTGCAAAGCTACGCCTTCAGCAAGGGAACTGAGCTGAATACGCTGGCCAACAGCCGCTTGTTTTCCGCGCTGTCTCTTTTGCCCGGCTGCCATATTCTGTTTGTGCTTTGGCAGGCAAAACCGCTCGTGCTGTGGCAGGGGGGTCCCTGGCGGATTTTCACCATCGCGGCGGTGAGCTTCCAAAGCGCATTTTTTGCTTTCCTGTTGACCTGCCGCACCGAGATTGCCTGGCAGTTCGTGATGGTCATGGCGGCGGCCGCAATTACCGGAATATATTTGCTGCGTGCGGAGCCTTTATCCGGCGGCCCTGGCTTGCTCAGAAGGGTGAGGAAGCGGCTCACTCCATTGTGGCCCGCGGGTATCCTCCTGCTGTTCGTCGCCGCCAACTCGGCTTTCGTTTCGCTGACTGCAGACAAGCGGTACGCGTTGGAGCCAAAAGGCCATATCATCTGGCACGAGGTCCTGATGGGTATCCTGAGCTCAAACATGGAGCTGCGGCGGGAATACGTCGGCGACGACCCTAACATCTACAGCGATAATGAAGTCTACACAGCCGTCATCAACGATCTCAACGCCCGCAACGACAGCAGCTCGCCGATCAGTCGGATGGAAAATGGCCGTATCACCATCGAATTGATGCGTGGCTGGGGGGAGTACGACCGACTGGTTCGGTCGCTTGCGTTACGCATAATTCGCGACCATCCGCTTCAGATTCTCGCGGGACTACCAGTCAAGGCGCGAGATCAGCTTGAGTGGTACACGGCACGAGGCGCTTTGGCACCGACAAATTTGATCGTTCCAATTATCCTTATTGCACTTGCGGTGTGCGCCTGCGCCGGAACTGGGGCGTTTTACACGAATACGAGAAGCTTATGGAGCGGATTTATTCTCTTGTGCCTGGTCCTGATCTTTGCCGCAGTTACGCCAGCCCTAGAACCCAGTGGACTGGCCGTCGGGACGCTGCTTTGCTATCTCGCTGCCATCGCAATCTTCGCCTCCTGCTTGGGGGTAGTTCTGGCCAGAGCGCTCGCATTACTCTGGGAGCGGCTTGCAAGGAGAGCGCCCTCGCCTGCGCTGGCGGACGCATGAGATGAGTCTGGTCCCATGCGCCATTCCGTTGTTCGCCGCTCGCTAATCATCACCGTCTTTTTCGTTTCGGGCCACGGCTTCTATTATCTGCTGCTCCTGATCGCCAACGCCCTGCTCGACTCGACCGGGTTCGGACGCTTGTATACCGGCTGGGCAATATTGAACGTGCTGGTTACGCCCGTTTCCATCATCGCGCTACTCCTTTCCGGATATTTTGCTCGGGAGAACAGCTCTCACGGGCCAACGGTCATTCCCCAGCTCCTGACGAAAATTGCACGAACTGCGCTGCCCTGGGCCGTGGGCGCAGTCATTCTGCTCGAAGCGCTGTTTTACGCGGTCGGCGCCACGATCGGAGTGGATTCCGTGGCATTGATGTTGATAATCCCGCCTACGGCCGCGTCATTCCTGGCAGTGGAGATCGTCCGCGCAGCCTTTCAGGGCATGCTGCGTTTCACCGCTTTCGGAGTGAGTTGGCTCGCATGGTGTGCTGCGCAATGCGCGCTCGGCGCGGGGGGAATCCTTCTCTTCGGCGCGCCCTGGGCTTGTTTTGCCGGGATGCTGGCCGCAAACATCCTCACCTTCGCTTGCGTTTCATGGTCGATCGGCCTCGTCCGCCAGCAACCTTTCGCGCTCCCGATGCAGAGTCTCCCTGCCGGCGCACTCTCAATCGCAGAAGCGCTCCCGTTCTGCAGCGCCTTCATAGGTTTCGTGCTTTTCAACAATGCCGACGTGCTCGTCGCATATCTCGCTCTGAGCCCAAGTGAGCTCGGGGTCTACACTGCATCGAGCGTCCTTCCGAAGGCAATCGTTACGGCTACACAGCCTGTAGTGCAGATCATCTTGCCGGTGGTCGTGAGCATCAAAATCGAGGGCCGAGATACGCTCCTGGCGGTGCAAAAGGCGGTGAGCACGGCTTTCGCGTTGGGCCTCTCAGGGTTCATCGTATTATGGATTGGGTCCGACATGGTATGCAGTGCGCCCTACGGCATTCGATTCTGTAATGCGTCATTGATGATGGTCTTGGCGGGAGCGGCTGTCCCGCTTGGTGTCGTGCGTGCCTGGATCACGGCTGACCTTGCGCGTGGACGGTATTGGATCAGCCATTTGTCGTTTGCGGCGATCGCCGTATTCGCCGCCCTCACGTATTCGATCGGTGGCGCGACATGGGCAGATGGCGCGAAAATCGCAACCGCATATCTGGTGTGCTGTTGGGGGTTGCTGGCCTCTAATACCGTCGTGAAGATCGCGCAAGGCCGATTCGCGAAATAGCGCAAAGCTTCACCCCCTGCAATATCAGAGCAGATGCCGCGCATGGATGTTTTCCGAAATGCCTAGCCGGCTTCCATCCGGGCTCATCGTCAACGCAGATGACCTGGGAATTCATCCGAGCATCAATGCCGGCATCCTTTCAGCTTATCGCAGCGGGATCTTGACGTCCTGCACGATGCTGATGACGACGCCATATCTCGAGCAGACGGTAAGGGAGTATGTCCGCGCGCAAGCTCCGCCTATGGGCATTCACTTGTGTCTGACAATGGGACGAGCGATCGCCCCGTTAGAACACGTGACTGCACTGGTAGATGAATCCGGAAACCTGAAACTGTCTGCAAGGCGATTGGTGTTTTCGTCATTTGAACGCAGGAATGACGGACTGCTGTTGCAAATCCGGCGTGAGTTCGAAGCGCAGCTTTCGCTAGCATACGATTATGGACTTCGACCGACGCACGCTGATTCTCACGAACATGTACATATGAACCCGGCGATCTTTGCAATGCTGGAGGATGTCCTGCCCCGTTACGGCATCCAGCGCATTCGCTATGTCCGTGAGCGGTTTCTCTCCGCTGCACTCGGTCGGGACTTACCGTCAATTGCCCGACGACTGAACCCTGCGAAGTGGCTGGTCCTCCGCTGGCGAAGCAGTCGGCTCAAGCCACGGTTGATGACCAGCGACGAATTCTTCGGAGTCCTGTACAGCGGCGTGGTTAGCAAGGAAGTGCTTCGGCTGATCATTGCTCGATCAGCACCGGACATTGCAACGGAACTCTGTCTTCATCCCGGGTTTCCGGCACCAAAGGGCGATGCTTCTTATCAGCAGCGAAACTACAATGAATTCATCAGCTCGGCAGCGCGTCAAATCGAGCATGACATTCTGGTTGACCAGGAGATAGCTACGCTTGTACGGGAAAAGGGGCTCATCCTTCGCTCTTTTGACGGCCGGGCGAAGCACTGAATTCCGAGCCATGTTACAGAAACGACCAGCGGATGGCATTTGAGCAACACTAGCCAAGCTGTTTGCGCAGACCTTGCCGGGGTTCTATCCCCTCAGGACGCACGTAATCCGCGGCGCGTTCCTGTGTGGAAGCCGATGACCCCAGCTCTCCGCGATGCAGTTTTCCCATCTCGATGATCAATGCCGTTTGTGCTGAATCGACGTTTTCCACGTCCTCTCTCGACCAGCGATGATAGCGCATCGCCGATGTTACCGGCATTGCCTGCATGATTTTGTGCAAGCGTCGGATGTCGACGAAGTTGCGCACGATCTTATGCAGCATCAGATTGCGCGGCTTGCGCAGCTCCACAATCGGCACCGGCGCCTCGGCCAGCCACAGCCGCGCGCGCGAGGCGCGCAACGTGAATTCGGTATCGAACTGCCCGCGTCGCATCAGGCACTGCGCGAAGATGGGACGTAGCGCCGGCAGGTACAGAAACTTTTGCCCGTGCGTATCTGAGCCGACGAAGCCGAAGACGGTCTGCAGGATGGTGTTGAGGCCCCAGCTCAAAAGGCGTCGATAATTGTCCTGCTGGTTCAGCGCGTGGTCGGCGCGCTTCGACCCCATCACCAGATCGTAGACGCCGCGCGTCTTGAAGCACCAGCGCATGAATGGAACGTCCCAGAAGTCGACGTTGATGATGAACGCCCACGGACCCAGGGCATGCATTAGCCCCTGATACAGGGCCTCGCCGTAATCGGGACGCTCTAATCGGACATTTACCGAACCCGGCCACCATCGAATGATCTCGGCGCAAACGGCTGGCGATTGATCACGGCTGCCGTTGTCGACCAGGATGAATTGCCAGCGCCCCTCCCCGGCAATGTCGTCGAGATGCGGTGCAATCTGCTCAGCCATCGTCATGAGAATGGAGGCTTCATTATAAACCGGCACGACAACAGAGAGATGGATGCCGGTTTCGACGGATTTGAGCTTGATGGCCATGATGAGAGCCTGCTACGGAGACCCGTTCACATTCGAGTCACAATTCTGAGCGCTTTTGGCAGGCTGTGCGGCCCCCTTGCTCAAGAGAGCTATACCATGGTTTTGGCCCTCACGGCCAGCCGCATTTGCGATCGCCCTCATTCACTTGGGATGAGCCGCCGCTGCACGATACATGAGCAATCGCTGAATGATCAGCCAGTCGCCCCGAGAGCTTAGTATTGCAACTTCGTCATGGCCGGGCTTGGCCCGGCAACGCACGTGTTCGCAGCCGAAAAAGACGTGGATGCGGGGCACAGCCGGGTTCCAGAAGGCTTTGTGGGTGGGGCACCCCGAGCCGCACATGACGGTATCAAAAGAGCTGATTTTCATCGGTTTCGCTTTATTGGCGCTCGTGACGGCGCAGTTGATCCTGTCCCATGTCATCCATGGCACGACCTATCGCGGCCCGGACGGGGGAATGATCCAAGCGAACGTGTTCACCGCGCTCAAGTTCGGCGGTCTCTTCAACATTACGAATCTCAATCCGCTGCAGGGTCTCGGCTCGCAGCTCCTGCCGAAGAATGCCTGGGCCAATCCCGCGTTTTGGCCCTTTGCCGTTGTCGCCAGAGAAACCGCAGCCGATTGGTCCTCCGCCGTAGCGCTCGTTTGTTATGCGCTTTGCTGCTACGCCATGGCGCGCTGCTTCGATCTTCCGGTGCTGCCGAGTGCTGTCGCGGCGCAATTGTGCATAGTGGTGTTTTCCCCAACCCTGTTCATAGCCGACACGCCGCGCAACTTCAGTCCAACGCCGGCGGACGCGGTCACGTATGCGCCTTACATGCTCGCCCTTGGCCTTCTCGTGCGACTCCATGGAGAGTCGTCTCGGCGGCAATTCCTTCTCGTGACGATCGGCATCTTTGCGTGCCTGCTGTACAGCATCTATCTGGACCCGGCCTTTACCATGATCCCGGCTGTCAGCTGGTCGGCAGCCTTTGCAGTCGTCACCTTCTTGCCATTTCGCCCGCGAAGCATCGCCGCGCGCGCGATGGCGCTCGCCTCCTGCGCCGTCGCGCTCATCGTCAGCGGACCGGCGGTGTATCTTTACACCCTCTCTCAATACAGCTCCCGTGTTTACTTTGCGCAGACCCTTGATCGCGTGCGCATCCTTGAGCAGGCATCGGCGCTGTTCTTTTCCGAGCAGCTGCACAGATGGTACACGCTTATGGCCGTCGGTTTGCTGACCGGCCTTTTGTTCGCGCGCGGCCGCAGCAGGATACTGGTGTTGGCGGCTGTAGTTTCGGCATTCTTCTACGCGGGATATGCAGTCGTTTACATTCTCCTGCTCGACGCACCTTGGATTTTGCCTATACCACTTTATGTCGAGCAGAGCTTGTTCGTCCTGTTCATGACCGGCGCCTTGGCTGGGTTTTGGGCCCTCCTGCACTTCCTCTGGTCGATCGCCCAAAACGACTCAAGCAGGTTAGTTGCATATGTGTTGCCTGCGATGCCGGTCAACTTCAGCGCCTATGCAGCGCGCTGGACCCGCTCTCCCATGGGCAACTTCGGGCGGATCGGCGCGTCTGCCGCTGCTGCGCTGAGCGTTGCAGTCATCCTGATCATCCCGGCGAAGGTGACGCGTTTTGCCATTCGCGACGCACCGCGATATGCCGAGTTGTGGTACTGGCCGTGGGCGCAGGAGCCCGAACTCGTTGATTTTCTCGTAGATCGAACAGCGCTTGGTCTCGGCACCCCATTCCGCGGGTCTGTGAACTTTCACTACGGGCCACCGGAAGATGGCACGATCGACGACCTTTGGAGTCGAAGTGTGCCGACCGCGAACGAGTATAGTCAGACCGCGAGCGCGCCCTCGCTCTATTTCGTGCACAAACTGCTGAACCGGGATGTTCGAGGCTTGCTCAACAGATTTGATTATAGCTGGGTGAAGGATGTTTATTCCCCGACCTATTTGGCAGGCGCGCAGTTGCTTGGGGTGCGGTACATGGCCGCCCGCGGCCGCTTACCAGATGAGTCAAACCCCGGCATTCCAGCCCTAGTTTTGCCTTATCACGTGCCCAGGCAGCCGGACAACGCTGAGCCGCCCGGCTCCTGGTACCTTTACGAGTTGCCTCACCCAAACGTCGGTAACTATAGCCCCACCGAGATCACGACAGCAGCATCGGGCGCCGAGATCATGACGGTCTTGTCCGAGCCGGGCTTCGACTTCACAAAGCGGGTGGTGCTCACCGGTCCAATCCCGAAACCACTAGTGGCCGCCCGAGATGTCCGGCTGTCGCTGATACGCAATGGACTGCACCTGAGTGGACAGAGTGACGGCACGTCCCTCGTGATCCTGCCGCAGCAATTCTCCCATTGCCTGAGAGCATCGGACCGCGAGGTGCGCCTGGTACGCTCCGACTTCCTGTTCACCGGCGCGATCTTCACCGGGGCCGTCGACACCGACATCAGTTTTGGCTACGGCCTGTTCTCACCCTGGTGCAGGCTGACAGACTTGGCAGATATGCAGGCTCTTGACATCAAAATCGATCTCCGCATGGCGCATCTGGCTGGAGGCCGGCTATTTCCCGACTGGGAAGTGGCAATGACACGGCTGAAAACGGCGGCAAATCGGCTTCCTAATTTTCTCGCTGTCTTCCAGTAGGATCAGGCAAGTTGCCGCAACACAGGCCGCACCCCGCGTCAGTGATTAGTTGATTAGTTTGGTCCGCCGTTGATGGTCCTTGAAGCGTTATTCAGTGGCCGGTCAGGATGAGCCCATCCTCGATGTCGTGAGCGAAGTTTATGGCTCAATGTCAAGGCCGACCTCTACCGCGCGACCGTTGCGAGACTGATCCCGCCGACAATCATCACGAACCCCAATATCTGCATCGGGTTGATTCTCTCGCCAAACAGCATATGCGCAAGCAGCGGTACAAAAACGAATGTCAGCGCCATGAACGGATACAGGAACGAGAGGTCCGCGTTGCGCAGGGCGAGCATCCAAACCGCAGAAGCAGCAACCGCCGCCACAAAGCCGCTGATAACCCAAGGGTCGAAGAACATGGCAAAGAGAAACGCTGCGTTCCCGAATTGGGGAACGACAGGAGCGTGGACCAGGATGCGCCCCTTGATCATGACGTGCCCATAGACCGTGAGCACCAAGGCGGCGAGCACATAGCAAAAGCTCAAATCCATCGCGCAAACCTCATCTACCGAGCCGTTTGTAGGCAGTTTTCTGGGCTTACCCGATCTTCTCAGGCTGGCTTTTCAGCCGAGCCGACCACCTGAAGACCGACGCGGGCGAGCCCTGGAATGCGCAGGACGGCGTCATCGAGCCGAGCGGCGGCGCGGGTAATGGCGCGAATGCCCGGCAGGAAACGAAACAGGCGATTGAGCACGAGCACATCGCTGTTCATGAATAGGCAGAACCCGAGAAACCCGAGCGTGCGGTACTGCAGCGGTCGCAGTCCCGCGCGCTCCATGACCGGCACGGTCTCTCCATAGATGAGTGGGCGTTCCGTTGCGGGATCCAGCAGGGGCGACAGACGGTATACGAGCGCGCGCAACGCGCGCCACAGGACAAAATCGTTCACCGGCTCGCGGTAGAAGAAGCGTCCGCCAGGCTTGAGGATGCGCGCAATCTCCGCAAACAGAGCGGGCCGGTCGGGGACATGATGCACACCGCCCAGCACGATGACGGTGTCGATGCAAGCGGGGGCGAGCGGCAGGCGCGTCGCATCGCCCTGCATGAAGACCGTATACGGTTGAGAGTGCAATGCGCGCGTTGCGGTGAGCATCTGCTCGGAGATGTCTACCCCGACGTATCGGGAAATCCTCGAGCCCAAGAGCACCAAAGCCTCGCCGCGGCCGCAGCAAAGCTCGGCCACGGTTCCGAGCTCGCGTTGCCCGACTGCCTCCAGCACCGCGCCGTCGAGGTAGGCGAGATATTCCCTGGTGTGTGGGTATTCCAGGTTGGCGATGTAGGCGCTTGCGATCTTGTCATAGTGGCGCTGCTGCACCTGCGCTTGCGGTGAGAGATTGTCTTGCGCGAAGAGAGCGATGCCTGCATGGTTGCAGCGGTACCTGCGGGCGCCATCGGCGGTCACTAGCGTGCCGTGCTCGAGCCGCAGGGCAGCGCCGGAGATCGGGCAGCGCAGGAGATCGAGGAACGGCACAAGGGGATCGCACGCAAGCTTCTCGGCCAAGCCAGGAGCTGCAGTCATTACGCCGATGCTGCAGGCTTGGTCCCAATCGCGGACCAGGACATCTCGTTCACCCAGGCCAGCTGTACGTCGGCAAGGCCCTGCTCGACCAGCATGCGCTCCACGGTTGCGCGCGGCCAATAATGCGCGATCTTCGGCAGCATTTGATCGAACACGATGGAGCGCATGTGGCGGAAGCTGAAATCGCGCAGCATGCGCAAATATGCAATCCGGCCGAACCCGAGGTGCAGCAACAGCCACAGAAGCGCGGTCGGATAGAGGGACAAATGGTGCACAATGTGCACGGGCAGTTTCGAGAAAAGCACTTTGCGCAGCGGATCGACAAAGCGCACGATCCACTCGTTGTTTTCGAGCCCATAAACCCAGATGAGCACACGCCCGCCAGGCTTGGCGGCCGCCACCATGGAGGCGAGCGCGCGTTCCGGGTGCTGCAAATGATGGATCACCCCGATTGAATAGACGATGTCGAATGCGTCCTTGCGCGCGATCTCATAGGCGCTCTGCTTCTCCACCTGAACCGTGGGGAAGCGCCGCAGCGTTTCTCGGGCAGCCGCGAGCGAGCGCTCATCGACATCGATGGCGAGGCCTTCGGCCGCCCCATAGGTCATCGGCCAGTACGAGTTGCGCCCCATCCCGCAACCGACATCGAGGAAGGTCGCCCCGCGCCAGTCCGCCGGGGTGAGATGAGCGGTCCAGCGGCGGAACTGCTCCTCGTATTGCGGCCGCAGCTCGCGATACGTGTCCCACTCGTAGCCAAAACGGTCCGGTGACCCCGCCGCAAGTAGCTCGGCTCTGCTGTCCGTCCGAACGTGCGTCATCGGGAGACGGCCTTCATGGCAATCGGCAAAGCAATGATCCCCAGTCCTACGGGTGCCCAGAGAAAGGTGACACGCGTCACGATCACAGCCGCAACCGCGGCATCGATCGGCACCTCTGAGGCTCGCAGCAAGCCCAGGAGCACGGCTTCCGTGCCGCCGCCCCCACCGGGTAGCATCGTCGCCCCGCCCGCGAGCGCGCCGGCGGCATAGATCGCGATAGCGTGCAGCAACGGCAAATGGGCTCCCATTTGCGCCAGCACCAAGGTTAGGAGAAGGGGCGCGGCTAGCCAACCGATCGTGCCGATGACAAGCCCCGGCAGGAACACTCGCGGTTGCGACAGCTCGGACGTGTTACGAACCGCGCGCCGCAACCAAAGAACGAGATTTCGGCCGTGGCCGATTACGACGTAGGCACCCGTCAGGGCGCTTAGGACCGGCCAAGGCCTCATCAAGGCCACGAGGACGAATGCGACAACTACAATGCCGCTCAGCGCCACTGGCGTGCCCTGGGAATAGCTTATCGAGCCCAGGGCAAACAGGATGACGTAGGCGACCGCATCGGCGACGCGATCCATGACGTACAGCCCCACGATGCGGCGATAGGGAGCCGCAAACCTGCGTTCCAGGAACCACAGCCGCAACAGCTCACCGAGGCGACCAGGGGTGAGGGTCATGCCGAGACCGGCGCCATAGAACAGCGCACCTTCGCGCCAGGAAAGCGGCAAGCCGAGGCAACGCGCGTACCAGATCCAGCGGAGGAAACGGCCGCCAACCTGCCAGGCCATGAGCAGGAGGCACAACGGAATAACAGCGGGCCGAAGCTTTGCAAGGTTGGCAACGAGCGCATCATAGCCGATCAGGAAAATGGCAACGGCGAGAATCACCACGAGAGTCGAAATCGCCCATATTGCCGCGATCTCGACGGGCGGTAGCCGGTAGCCGGTAGCCAACCGCATAACGTTGCTAACCGCGTGCTCCCAGACGACGCAGCGAATCCTTGATCCGGTGCTCGAGCACCGTGGCGGCAATGCCATCGGCTACGAAGATGTTGCGGATCGTCCTCCAGATTCGCGAGGGATAGCGAAGATAGCCGATGACGTAGTTCATGAGCATGAAGCCGATACGGTACACCGCAAGCTCGCGGGGGCCCATGATATCGTTCATCGTCAACGGGTTGAGCGAGGTGTAATCGCTGTTGAGCGAGGTGAGCGCAAGGAAATATTCATCCGAGAGCGTAATCCGCTTTTGCGCAAGCAGGTCCTCGAATATCTCCGTCCCGGGATAGGGCGAGAAGATGTTGATGGTCACTTCGTCAGCGCCTTTCCAGGCGAGATAGAGGCCATAACGGATGGTCTCGAATACGTGCCTGCGCGTTTCGTGCGGGAAGCCGATGATGAGGTTGGTCCGCACGATGATCCCCTGCCGTTTGGCTTCCAGAACGGATTGAGTGAGCTTGTCGAGATCGATCCGTTTCTTGATTTTCTCAAGGGTGTCCGGCGAGCCGCTCTCCGGAGCATAGACCAAATAGTTGCAATTCGTGCGTTTGAGCATGCCGAGTGTCTCGGCATCGAGCGCTTCGCTGCGCGTGCCTGAAGGCAGCGACCACTTGAGATAATCAAGCTTCTCGGTGATCAGGCGGCGGCAGAACTCGAGCGTCCAGCGCTTTTTCGTGATGGCAGTGAGATCATAGAACTGCAGGGCGGTGATATCGTGCTTGGAGACATAGTGCTTGATCTCGCCGATGAGATCGTCGACGCTGCGCAGGATGTAGCGGGTGGTCCACATCTGCGGGCTTGAGCAGAATGTGCAGCGATAAGGGCAGCCGCGTGATGCGATGATCGGCATGTCGCGCGCCGACTGCACGCCGTAGGATTTTCCCGCCTCCCAGAATTTCTCGATGTAGCCGTCGGGCCAATGCGGCCAGGGGATGTCGTCGATCTCGCGCACGCGTTTGGGCTCGACCTCGACGATGCGGCCTTCGGGATCGATGTAGGCCGCGCCGCCGACGGCGGAGAAGTCCCCTCCGGCGCGCCAAGCCTCGCAGATCTCGTACATCGCCTGCTCGCCTTCGCCGCGGACGCAGACGTTGAGCTCGAGGCATTCGCGCAGGCTATATTCGGTCAGCGCCGTAATGTGCTCTCCGCCGGCGATGAAGAGCGCGTCGGGGAACCTCTTGCGCGCGGCCTTGATGATGCTGCGCGTGATCGGCCATTCGCCGGAGAACATTGCGGAAAAGCCGATGACGCGGGTGCGGGGGTCGATCCGCGCGATGATTTCCTCGAGGCTGAGGCCTTGACAATGGTACCCGGGAAACTCGGGCACGTCCCAGAACCGGTTGAGCCCTTCGGCGATCCCATCGACAGTTTCGACGGTATAGCCCTTCGCTTGCAGATAACCGCTGATGTAGGCAAAGCCGATGCACGGCGTCGCCTCGTTGTTGAAGGCGCGCGTGGTGCTCACGATTGGCGGGCGCACCAGCGAAACGATGAATTCTTCGGCCATCCCCATCTGCCTGCCTACCCCGCTTGGCCCCCGTCGTATATCAGAGTGCAGTGCAATTTGCCATGCGAAGTTGCGGCGAAATTGGGCACTTTGGGCCCCGAGGATTTCCGTGAACCTACAAGTTCCGCGAGGCCCGGATATAGCACACGTCGTGCAAAGGCCCTTCCACGGCCTCAGAGAATTCGACCCTCGCATGCCGACCGACGAGGCTGCGCAACTGCTCGAATGTGCGTACATAACGGCCGCGGTCCATGCGGAACAAGGCCGTCTTGAACAAACTTGCGGGCGAGATCGGCAGGATGGCATCAATGAGGTGCAGCGATGATGCCGCCGTTGTCGTACTTTTCACCATGGCGGCCACTTGGCCGTCGGTGAGGTGATGCGCGGTCGCAATGCTCACGGCATCGTCGAACTCCCCCGGCGAGAACGTCACGTGTCCGGCATCCATGACCCGGAACTCGCCACTGAAACTCGCCCGTGCTCGCGCGATGTATTCGGGGTTGATGTCGATGCCCGTATAAATGCCTTGGAACCAGGGCCGCGACGATCCTACCCCACACCCAATCTCGAGAATGCGCCGGGTCGGGCCTTGCGGGACATGCGTGAAGACGAAGCTACGATAGCGGTTGATCGTTGGCCGGCCGAGGAGTTGGGTAAGGCTGTAGCCGCGCGCCGTCTCTTGAAGGTTATGGAAGGCTCGGAGCAATGGTTACCTTTGACGGTTGTCAAACGGTCGCACGCTTGCGGTGATGCATGTCTTCAAGAGAAATTGGCCGATGCCGGCAGTTGCGGGCCTCGGACTCGCTGTCACTGCCTTGTCCGTCTCTGTCATGGATCATCCTCGATAATTGTCGTCAGAGTCACGCCTCGGCATTTGTGGAGGCGAGCCGCAGGAGCCTGGACCTTATGAACACCACGCCCGCGCCGCACGCCAACCCCGCGGACATCAAGCAATAAAGCAGGAGGTCCGCCGACGTGTGCACCATGGCCCACGCTGCCAAGTAGGCCGGCACAGCGAAGAGCGCACCCAAGACCGTGATGCCAGCGACCAGCCGCAGGTCTCTCATCCGAATGTTTTCGACGCTGAAAAAGACAAGCACGACGATGAGCGAGAGCAGCAGCAATGCTATCGACAGCGGCGAGTATGGACTCACCGTGAAACGGTCCGCATACATCGCCTTTGATTGATCGCCGGTGAAATTGAATTGCAAACTTCGCCCGATCGCCCGCATGATCAGCAGGGGCTTATAATAGACAAATGTTTTCAGCACTTCGCGAGGGTAGCGCGCTGCGAGTTTAAAAAATGCCTCACGCAATGCGACCTCGTACGTGCTGCCAAATGTTTTATCGGCGATGGTCTCGATAGGAATACCGTGCTTAGTGATGTAATCGATCCATATGCAAGTGCCATTGTTGTCAGACGTACCGGGGTCAAGGCCCCCGGGAACGTACTTCCTGCAATCAAACATTTCATTCGCGCCCGGGAACGGCCAAGCTGGGTTGACACCCAGACTCTCGGTGACCCGCTGCCAGATGACCGTGCCGAAACGGCCCTGCTTCACATAGTTCTTCGGTACCAGCAGAACGACGGTGGCCAGAAACCCCATACTTACAAGTCCCATGACTTTGATTTTTCCGAGCAAGCTTGCCCGAGTATCCTGATGCCGCCAGCCCCTGCAGCCGACCACGAGCGCAACAAGCACAATTGCCCCAACGAGCGGAAGCGCACTTCCGCGCACCAAGACACTCAGCACCAGAATTCCCGTCTGGAAGCCGAGCAGTGTAGCATTGCGCTTTGCCGTCTCGGAATGCCGCGGACTCTGTTCCAGGATCTCCAAAATCAGGTGAAAAAACGGGAGCACAGTCACCAATGAGAAATAGCGAATTCCTGCAACCGCAATTTGCTGCGCAATAACGGGATCCCACACCAGAGGCGTGAACAACATCACGGTCAGGGTAGCGAAATAAAGCGTGACAACTGCGGCGGAGGAAGGGCCGGGAAAACGCCACAGGAACACAACGGCCGAGAACCCCATCAGCACGAGCATGAAAAGCGTCAATGCCCAACTGTGCAGTCCAAATAAACCAAAGGCTATAGTCGCTGCCAACGGATAGCCGACGCCGTTGCCATCCCGCGTCGTATTGAACAGCTCGCCCGGCGGACTGGCAGGCAGGCCAATCCCGGGCGTCTTGGCCTCCTGCAGCGCGTCTTCGAGCGGCTTGTCCGCGCGGTCGACGAGATAGTCAAACACTCCCGAGAAGAGAGTGCCCAGGCGCGCGCCATAGGTCACGTTGGATATGGCGGCGGCGATGCTACTCTGCTCGCAGCAGTAGCGCGGGTTGCGCACCTGCGGCAAAGCGAATACCGTGCTCACGTAAACCACGAACGAGAGCAACACCAAGCCATAGCCAAACGAGAGCCATCGCGACATGCTGCGCCTTGTATTGTCGAGCTGGCTCGATAGCCATCCTGAAAGGTTCGCAGGTCCTACCCATCGCCGGCCTACAAAGTCAACAACTCGGCGGCCCTCACAATGCCCCCGTTCCACGAGCGCTATAATGGCATGCACAGGAAACCGCGAGCGGCTATACTGGGGCGTGTCCCCCATTAATCTCCATCCTCGTGGCCGTCATCGTCCGCTGCAGGACTGCGATCCAACAATCAAGGGCTGCACGCGCGACCAGACCGAGCTTCGTGTGGATCGAAATTCATTACTCAGCATCCCGCGTCTCCCAGCTTTATCGGAACAGGGCTCGGTGACGATTGTCGGGCAACCATGACTCAGTCGGCCCGTCCTGTTCCTAGCCCAAACGCTTTGCCGACGCGCATCATCTCCTATGCGTGGGGAGATTCCTACGCGGAAGAGTTGTTGACCTACACGCTCCCCGCTCTGCTCGCACCGGGCAACCTGCCGAGCGTCGTGGCGCAGACGAGATGCGAGGTAGTCCTCGTCACGGAGGAGCGGCTTTTTGCAAAATTTGCTTCCCACCCCTGCATTGCCAGGCTGCAAAAGCTGTGCCCGGTGCGTCTCGTCGGCCTTGATGACCTGGTTACCAACCAGGACAAATACGGGATTGCACTGACCTTCGCGTTGCATCGCGCCTTCGCCGATCTCGGGCCGGCAATGACCGATCACTGGCTGATCTTTCTCAATGCTGATTTCGTGCTTGGCGACGGAAGTCTGAAGAACCTGCTGGCGCATCTCATGCGAGGCGAGCGCATCGTCGCCTCTCCGAGCTACTGCACTGTGAAGGAAGATGCGATCCCGGAGCTCAGCCGCCGTCTCGCCGACGACCCCACGATGCTCGCCATACCACCACGGGAGATGGCAAGCCTCATCATTCGGCACCGGCATGACACGATCCGCGGCATGACCCTCAACGATCGGGCATTTCACAGCTACTATACCTATCAGTTCTATTGGCTATTGGACGAACGCACGCTCCTCGGCCGGCAGATGCCGGTTGCGATCGTCGGGCTGCGACCGGAGCGCTATATCCAAGAGCCCAATTCGTTCTGGGACCACGGCCTGATGCGGGAATTCTGCCCGAAGGCCGACATCAAGCTCCTCGGCGACTCGGATGAATTCCTGATGCTCGAGCTCCGCGGCCGCGAGGTTTCCAAGCAGGAGATGGTCCCGGGGTCGCCGAATCCGAGAGAGCTCGCCGAGCGCCTGATTCTTTGGCTCACGCCTTACCAGGCGAGCTTTGGCTCCGGGCGCTTGGTCCTACACGCGGGGGATCTGCCGCCGGGCATGGAGAACGCGCAAAAGAAGCTCGATCGGTTTGTGACCGAAGTCTTGGATCACTTGCCGAGGAGCTTGCCCTCCCACTTGAACCATCCACAGTGGGACTATCACTGGCCGACCTTCATGAAGGCTCGTCACGCCGCGCTCGCGAAAATATTGGGCGAGCAAACTGAGAAGCATCCCCCGCCGGCCTCCATGATGAGTATTGATCAGCGTTGGTGGCGTCTTGACGGGGCAGAGAAGGCGCTCGCACGCAAGAAGCGGCTGTGCATGTCTGAGAGACAGCACGAGATTGCTCTCTTGGTGGAGAGATATGGTGCGCTGGGTTGCGAAGCGACGGCGGATGTCGCGCACCCTTATGCAACTGCGACGTTGTCGCAGGAGATTGGTGCAGCCGGCAATGCGGCGGAGGGGGTAGCCGAGGCCTCGCACTCCCCCCCTGAAAAAACTAACGGAGAGCTGGTGAGTCTCCAGCAGGCTATCACCCGTGCCGAGCGCCGTTTTATTTATACTTTAAGCGAACTGAGCGCGGAGCCGACAAAGGTGCAGGCCGAGTATAACGCGCTCGTCCAGCCGCGGATTGATAGTACCGGCGTTTCTGTTCTGCACTGGAGAACTGGGTATGTGGCTCCGGCGGCATCGAGAACTCGCTTTCTGCGGAAATTTGCTCGTTCTTGTTACCATGCGGTTTTCGGCCGATTTCCCTATTCGACAATCCTCAGCCCCTTCTGGGCCTCCGCGCGGCCGCTGCTTCATGCGATTGAACGGGCCAAAGCGGACGGAATTGAAAACGTGCTCTTTGTTGGCGATCACTTGGGAATTGCTCGCCGGATGAGGCTACCCGGACGCAATGCCTGGGTTTCGGTGGCCGAGGTATTATCGGAACCGTTCCAGCATGCGATGATCGAGCAACCCCCCATTGATCTTTGTGTGATGGACCTCGATCCCGCAGATCTCACTCGATTTGCCGAGCTAGCCGCTTCAATCAAGCCGTATCTCCGGCCCGGCGGCAAGCTCATCGGCTTCCATACGAACTTGGCCAAATTGCTTGATCGCTTCGACCTACCAGCTATTGACTGTGAAATCGTATTCGGCCGGTCCGCCAAGTGGAGTCGCAACCTGCCTGAGCTCGGAGACTCTCTACGCCTCCTAGCTGCCTTTGCACTCCATACCCCACAGACCGTGTGGGGAAATATCCAGGAGTTGTTAGCTGAGCGCAGGGATCAACCTTCGAGCCCGCCCTCCGGAACCAGCGTCACCATGACGGTGCGCGTTCCGCGATGGTTCCAGGACGATACTGGCACATTCGCCTACGCGGTTGCCTCCGGCGTTCATCTCGGGGCAGTCGAGGCGCCGGTCGCGGAGGAGAACAGGGTGGACGCAAAGAGGGCCAATCCGCCAGGCACGGCCGTCATTCTGACATTTGGCCAGTCCAATGCAGCCAATGATGGTGAAGGCCATTACGTCCCGCGGCACCGCGTGCACAGCTTCAACATGTTCGACATGAGCTACTACCGGGCCAGCGATCCGCTTCCGGGCGCAACCAACTGCCGCGGGTCGGTGTGGGGCCGGCTTGGCGACAAGCTGATCGAGACGGGCCGCTTCCGATCGGTGCTGTTTGTGCCGATCGCAGTCGGCGGCACCTTTATCAACGATTGGACCCCGCCGGACGGGGAGTGCTATTTCCGACTTCAGTTCGCACTCGCGCGGGTGCGGCGGGCCGGGCTGCACATCGATCTGATGTGCTGGCATCACGGGGAGGCGGATGCCAACCACGCAATGACCTCCGCAGAGCAGTACAAGCGCGGCTTTCTTCAAATGGTGAAGCAGATCCGCATCGCGGGTGTCGATGCGCCGATCCGCGTCGCAGTTGCTTCGGTATGCGAGAACGGGCCTCACCCGTACCAGAACCACCAGGCGGTGCGACTGGCGCAACAGCAGCTCGTTGCGGATCGCGAAGACCTGCTGCCTGGCCCTGACACCGATCAATTCGGCGGGGATTTTCGCGACGACGGGTGCCACCTCTCGGAAAAGGGCCTCGATGCCGTGGCCCAGGCATGGCTGGGTTCCATCGTCGCGCATTCAGGTCGAGATTGGCCCGCCGCAACACGGAAATCCATAGACGCCGTTTCTTCGCGCAGCGAGAGCGGGGAGTGCAATCCGGCGTGAGGACGTGGATTACCAATCAAGTCAAGCGGGGCGTGCTCCGTTTCATTGAAAGTCGTGGTTACGAGCTAGTCAAGCAGCCGGTCCAGGCGCGTACGCGGGCGGTCTCCGGATCCGAGCCGCCGGCAACTGCGGCGCCTTTATCGTGCTCGCCGGCTCCGTTAAGGGCAGCGCCGCTGCCGCCCGGCGAATTCGGGTTCCTGCCGGAGCCAGGTGCGGCTCAGATGCAGCAATTCCTCAAACGGGCGTCTGCCGCACTGCAGGGCGGCCTGCCCGATCAAGCAGCAGGAGTTTTCGTCGCGATAAGCTATCTCACCAGGGCGAATATCCCCGGCGACCTGGTCGACGCCGGGGACGGAATGCCGGCGTACCTTGCCCTTGCCGCAGCCGCGCTCATGGCACTGGGCGACAGTGCTCGGCGGCTCGTGCTGTTCGACGTTACCGCGGATGCCACTCACCGCCCGCAGATCGACCTGCCGTTATGGGGCAGCGACTGGTCCGACCTCCTGGATGAGCGCGCTGCAGATCGCGCCAAGCAGATCGAGGCGCCCACAAAGTTGACCCAGGAGCTGCTCGCCACAGGCTATCCACCCCACGGAATAAGCATCGTGCGCCTACCTTTCGAGATGATCGACTTGTCACGCCCGATCGCATTCCTTAGCCTCACCGCGGAGACGTACGAAGCAAACCGCGCGGCCATAAAAACGTTCATCCCGCTCGTCAGCCCCGGCGGGGTCGTGGCCGTGCACGGCTCCGGCGCGCTGCGCCCCAGTCAACCGGGTTGCGTTCAGCACCGGATTGATGCCGTCGCGAAGTACCTGGAGCAGTCGGATACACCGATGTCGTTTTGGCACCCTGTCCCCGACTTTCGCCTCGCCGTGAAAGCCCGCAAGACAGACGTTGCTGCCTAGCGCGCATCCCGACGAACATCAATCGGAAAGTGGTCTACACAAACGCGACGTAGCGCATCTCCCCGTTGTCCTTCTTGTAGAGCTTGTACCGAATGTTCTGGACGAACGGGTCGGATATGCCAATGAAGACGAGCTCGCTGTTTTTCAGATTATTCAAGAATTCGCGAACCAGCGACGAGGCGGGATCGTCGGTCAAGGCGACGTCGGCGAAGGAGCCGTGCGACATCGCGACGTAATGGTACCCATAACGTTTGACGAACGTGTTTACCGCTGCCATCACTCCCAGGTTCTGCTCTACCCCACCGGGCCCTTCATAAAAATCGTTCATCAGCATGATGCCGCCCGACTTGAGCTTCTTCTTTGCCTCCATCATGTCGCGCAGCACGTAATCGTACTGGTGATTGGCATCGACGTACATCACATCGAAATGCCGGTCGGGAAGCTGCCCCATGCCTTCGAGCGAATCGGCACGGATAACCTTGACGTTTGCGGCTTTGGCAAAACGGGTCTTCACATGCTGGTAATTCTGCTCTTGCGTAGCGTTCGGATCATCGCCGAAGTGCTGCCAATGAATCTTGCCGCTGAAGCCAGCGAAATTCTCGGCGGAATCTCGAAAACGATCGTGATCGGCAACATCGAATTTCCAGTTATCAATGAGGTAAAGCTCCGACGGTTTCGCGGTATTGAGTATCCATTGCGAGAAATCGCCCCGATATACTCCGACCTCGGCCCAGCGCAAGTTGTTTGGGAATTGCTCGATCAATCTATTCCGATCACCCATTACAAGGAACAATCCGGTCCTCCTTGCAGCTGCCAGGCATTATTGAGACTTGCTCATTCTACCATATTCCGCAGGAAATGCGATCATACGCGGGGGAGCAATGGATTCTTCACATGGGCCAGAATGGCCGACGGGATAGCAACGGATGTCACGCTATAAAGCTGGCGCGGGATTCTTGGTGACTGCCGGCATCATCTGGCTCGCCCTATCACGGCTGAGCTTGTCCGAGGTGGTGGCCTCTTTCTCGTTGGTAAGGCTCGATTATGTGATCATCGGAGGAGGCCTAATCATCGTCGTCATCGGGATTTTTTCGCTGCGCTGGCGTGCGCTCCTGCCAAATAGACGCATAGAGCTGCGTTACATCTTCAGCTACCTCATGATCGGCTATATGGCGAATGCGACCCTGCCGCTGCGGGTAGGTGACATCGTGCGAGCTTATCTGCTGGGTCGGCGGCACGGGCTCGCCGTGTCCACGACACTGTCCACGGTCGCGGTGGAACGAGTCTTCGATATCGCCGCAGTCGTGGTGATCGGGTTTGTGCTGTCAACAGCGCTCGATCTCCCTACACCTGTCGCCATCGGATTGCGTACGTTCTTGGCCGCCAGCCTGATTGGATTATCCATCCTCTTCGCGCTGTCGTTCTGGAGCCCCTCGGCCTGGCGGCTCTCTTGGCTTAATCCCGACGCCCGTTGGCTTGGCGCGATCCTGCGTCGATTGGAGTATTTTTGCGCCGCGCTCACCATCCTGCACGATTGGCGATGCCTCCTCGTCACCTCCCTCCTTACTTTTGCTGGATGGAGCGTGCTTGCTGCCTCGCTGGCGATGTTCATCTATTCATTTCGTCTCGACGTGCCTTATCTCGCAGGAGCGCTCATGATGGTGGCGACCAGCCTGGGCGCGGCCATTCCCTCGGCACCGGGTTCGACCGGCGTCTATCACGTCCTCACTGTTCTCGCGCTCTCGGTGTGGAAGGTTCCAACCGCAACTTCAGCTGCCGTTGGTTTGTTGGCGCACTTCGTGACGATTACATTGCATATCGTTTTCGGCCTGATCTGCGCTTGGTTTATCGGCATTCGTCTAGGGTCCCTGCTGCGCATGGATGTCTCCCTCTCGCGCACCGGAGCTTGCCAGTAGTCCCGCAGCCACCAGCGGAACGATGCATGCGCTGAATGCGCGCGCCATCCTCAATCAAGTCGGGGGATGCGGCCCGAGGTGTTTCTTGTCTTAACGCCTATCTTCCACACTACCACGCTTGACAGCTTCGGCGATGATGACACCGCCCAGCCGGCGCAGGCCAAAGATCGCGTTAAACAACGTGTCGGTCACGACGAGCAGCTGATCCCCGGCGCGTCCCTTGACGAGATAGAACAGGTGCGGCGGAAGATATGTCGAGTAGCCGATTTGTGCATCAAGGCCGCCCGCGCCCAGCCAGTCCTGGAATTGAGAGGCGGTGAATAGCGGCGCCTCGTTGGCTTCCTCCTTCCACAACATCCACCGCCGCATCATCCAGTCGAAGATGAAGCGCAGCGGGCTCTTGTGCGGCTCCAGCATGTAGAAGCGGCCACCCGCTTTCATGATGCGTGCAGTTTCGCGCAACGCGACAGCGGGATTGGAAAAATGGTGCAAACTCCCGAAGATCACGGCGGCGTCGAACAGGTTGTCGGCAAGCGGAAGGTTCTCGGCGGTGCCAACCACGAAATCCGCTCGGCCTGCCGCTTGCTCAGCGAGCACCTTGCTGCGCGCAAGCCGCAGCATGTCCTCCGAGAGATCGACGCAGATTAGGTTTGCCCCGGTCCGCAGCAGTGGGAGTGTCTGTCGCCCGGTGCCACAGCCGATTTCTGCAACGAGCATCCCCTGCATGATCGTGCGGCTGGTCCAGCGGCCCAACGTGACGCGATCGAGCACATCGTAGAACGGGCTCGCGACGACTTCGCTCTCGTACGCGTCGCGAAGCTCGGAGAAGAATTTCATCTGCGTTGCTGCATTCTCGTCGGGCACCGCATCCCCCGTCGGCACCGGGCCCTGCTCGAAACCGTGCTTCCGGCAGAACGTGTCGTAGCGATTGACGTCGCGGAACCCAAACGGCGCCAGGTCGGCAATGCCTTCCTCGATGCGATACCAAGCACCGCTGCTCTTCTCGATCAGACGTCCGCTGATGACCTCATCTCCGGACGTCTCAATGGATTGCAGAATAAGCCGCGCGCCGCTGATCGGCGCCCTAAGATGCTCGACGGTTTTTACTCTCATCGATCAAGGTTTTCCGGAATGCGAGAAGCTGGCGGAGCATTCTCCAGGAGTCGAGACCCGTTACGCTCGATTGGCCGCTCGATCGCTCGATCGTATCGATCTCTACGATGGCAATGCGGCATTTGCGCTCCCTCAAGCGATAGGCAATCTCCGTGTCGATGAACCAGCCGTTCGAGCTGATGGGAAGGCTTTGCAGCACCTCGCGTCGGTAAAGCTTGAAGGCGGAATTCGGCGAAACGGCCGGCTGCCCCAGCACGGCAGCGCAGAGCGATGTGTAGATGCGCGATTGCAGCCGGCGGAAGGCGCTGCGAGCATCCGTTCGGCGCGTGCTGAGTACCGCATCGCAATGGGGGATTTGCGCGAGGGCCTCCGTCAGGGTTGAGAGCGGGTACGGCAGGTCCACCGGAACGACCCAGATAAGCTCCTTCGTTGCTTTCGCAAAACCCAACCGCAGCGCGGCGCCAAAACCGTTTCGCCTGCCTTCGTGTATGACGACCACGCCGGGAAACTCGACCGCGAGTTCGTCACATGCTTGCGCTGTCCCATCCGAGCTGCCGCTCTCGACGACAAGGATCTCAAACGGCTTGAAGAGCGACGCGAGAAAACCGTGGATCCGGCGAACCGAGGCGCCGACGGTCATCATCTCGTTATAGACCGGAACAAGTGCCGTTATTGAAGCCGGAGAGCCCATCGCCCTGTCAAACGAACGAACGGTTCAGCAGCATGTGCTCGCTTACCAGATCCGCAAACGCTACCCGGCATCCTTTCACGCTCACGGCCGTGGGCAGGATGAATCCGTTGAGGACAGCCACGCCCGCGCGCGCGTTGCAGCCGAGAACAGTGCCGGGTGACGCAGCCGGCGTGTCGAAATGGAATTCGAGCGGCCAATCGAACACGATGCGGTGCCCGTCAATCTCACCGAACGCCCCTTCATAGGGAGGAAAGTGTGCCGCGCGGATATAATTGGCAACGTAGGTAACCGTCTGCCTCCAGGGGACTTTGAACTCGCCCGGATAATCGGGCGGGTAATAGGCAGCAAGCTTCTCGTCTTGCGGTATTCCGGCCGGTGCAGCTCCGCTCAGTGTTCGCTCGACGAGCCAGGCTACCAGGTCGGCGCCGATATCGACTGCGCTGTCGTACAGGTCCCGGCATGATTTTTTGGGATCGTTCGGGAAACGCTCCTGACGGATGATCGGCCCCGCATCCAGCGATGACGTCATGTCGTGCAGCGTCACCCCGATCTCCGGGTCGTTGTTGAGGATGGCCCACGGTATCGAATAGCTGCCGCGGTAGCGCGGCAGCATTCCGAAATGCACGTTGACGCACCGCCCTACCCGCGCAATCGTGTCCGCGGTGAGGATTCTGTCATAGCCGGCCGACAGCAAGAGATCCGGTCGAAAGCTGTCGATCGCATCGAATATGCCGGTCTTCCCGGCGGTCAGAACAGGGATCGAATTTTGCGCCGCCACCTGAGCAAGTGCCGCACGATGCTCTGCGTCCGCGCGACGCGCGGACATGACCGCGAGCTTGACGCCCGGCTCGCGAGCCAGCATGTGCAAAATTCGGCACGCGAGCTCATGCCGCCCCACGAGGAGCACGCGTAATGTGCGATCAGAGGAAGGCATGGATCGCAGCTGTCACATCATCCACAATCTGGGCGGGCATTTCCGGGTAAAGCGGCAGCGCAATCACCTCTCGGCAGAGTTGCTCCACCTGCGGAAGGCTTCCCAGCCGATAGCCGAGATGCGTGAGCGCCGGCTGCAGGTGGTGCGGAACGACATAGTACACGTTGCTCTGAATATTTCGCTTGGCCAGATGTTCAACCAGACCGTCACGATCTCCACTGAAGCGCAGCTCGAACACGTGCCAGTTGGTGCTCACGTCAGGAGAGATCTTCTGCGCGCGGAAGCTGTCTGGCGGCAGAACCTTAAGGTAGCGCCCGACCAGCTTGGCGCGCGCCAGGTTCATGCTCTCGAGATGAGGCAGCTTGGCCCGCAGGATCGCAGCCTGCAATTCATCGAGCCGGCTGCTCGTCCCCGGCACCTCGCAGACGTCCTTGTCCCGCATCCCGTGGTTGCGCATTATGCGCAGACGGCGTGCGAGCGCTGCATCGGCGCACACGATCGCACCGCCGTCGCCGTATCCGCCAAGATTCTTGGTCGGGTAGAAGCTAAAAGTCCCGAGATCGCCCATCGTACCCGCGAGCGCCGAGCCCAGGCGGCTGCCGTGGGCCTGGGCTGCGTCCTCAATGATAAAGATGTCCGACCTTATCCGCTTGCGCAGCGCCGGGATATCGACGACGTTGCCGAAGATGTGGACTGGAACCACGGCTTTGGTCTTCGGCGTGACGGCCGCCGCGACCTGATCGAGATCGATGAGAAACGTCTCGGGATCGATATCCACGAGCACGGGCATTGCGCCTGCTTCGAGAACGGCCCCGATCGTGGGAAACGCGGTGAACGGCGTGGTGATGACCTCGGCGCCCGGCTTTATCCCGAGAACCTTGAGAGCAAGGACGATGGCGCGAGTCCCGTCCGCCACGCTGACCACGTCGGGAACACCCAGGTAATCGGCGAACTCGCGCTCGAAATGCCCGACTTCGGCACCTAGCGTGTACCTTCCTGACGCCAACACGCGCGCGACTGCTGCATCGATCTCGCTGCGGTAAGCCAGATATTGCGATTGCAGATCAACCCGGTAGATCATGGGCGCATCCGAGCTCGCGGATATGTTACATCTTGCTGTCGAGGGAGCGCTCGACATCCACGTGTCGGAGCTCGGGGACTGCCATCCGGATCGCTTCGACAAGCTCGCGTTTCGACCACTGCTCTCGTGCGGCAATGGCTTCGATCGCTCCGCGCGCTGTCGCAAGAGAACCGTCTGGCCTTGGCTTCGACTGGACAACAGCAATCGCCTTGTAGCGCGAGCCGTCCACCGCCTCGTCCGGATAGAGCAGCTCCTCGTGATCCTTTTCACCAGCCGTATCAGCGGGAGAAAAATAGCAGGGCCAGCGCCGCGGATTCTGCTGCGCGAGCAAACTGCTGGTCTTCGCAGCCATTTCGCTCGCACATGGTTCTGCTTCCAACCCGTTGTATTTCAAGATGCGGCGTGCTGCTTCATCAAGCGGGAGCGAGTCTCGCGTTGGGTCGAGAACGGGCACGAATATTTCACCGCCGTTTCCGAGAAACGCCGCGAGCAGGCACAGTTGCGCCGCCTCGGTATGAGAGATGAAATAGCGGCGCACATTATCCGGCGCGCCAATGGGCTGGCGCAGGTTTACCCGATCGAGAATGGCGTTGAGCAAGCTTCCATGCGAGAAGGCAACATTGGCAAAGCGAGCTGACGTGCAAATAGCGCCTGTCTGTTGAGCCAGTATCCGTTCCATCCATCGCTTCGTCGCCCCCATCAGGCTCGTGGGAAACACCGCCTTGTCGGTCGATACCGAAAACAGCCGCGAGCACCAACGGGATGCCTGATGCATCAGGTCTTCGACCGCAAGGGCGTTGATCTCGATCATGCGCATCAGGCTGAATGGGTCGCGCTCGGAGCGCACGTGCTTGAGCGCGGCAAAATTGAATATGACGTGGAACGGTCCGCTCGCCGCGAGAAAGCGCGTGAATGCTGGCGTCCCCAGCGCCACCACCGACGTTGCGAAATCTCGCGGCAGTTCGCAACACCCCGATCGAAGCACGCGCACGAGGTCGGCCAGGGTGTTCTCATTCAAGTCTGCAAGCACGAGCGCAGCGGGCCGCAGCGCAGCAAGGAGCTTGACCACCGCCGAGCCGATGGAGCCGGAGGCTCCGACCACCAGGATCCGCGCGGATGAACATGCCTTCTCCAGCGCCGGCTGATGTTGCTCGATTTCCGCTGCGAAGACGGAGCGCTGGCGACCCGTGATCAGCGAGATCAGGTCCGGCGGGACGGGCTCAATCAGCGCGTGCACTTCCAAATCGGTCCCCCACGGGGCATAGCCGCTCACCTCGGCCACTCCGCCGGTCTCCGCCGGCCCTCTCCCGTGCACCGCCATGCGGCAAAGGGTGTCGAGCCGCGTAGCGGCGAGGCGGGTGAGAGGGTATAACGCCCAAGTGGTGGGCCTCAAAGCAATTAACCTGGGTGCGACGTGCGGCTCGCAGCGACCCAGCACGTAAACGGGGGCTTAGGTGTCTATTAAGTTGGCTGTCATCCTCGCGGGCGGGCTGGGTATGCGCCTTCGCCCCCTCACCAATATCATCCCCAAGCCATTGCTGCCGATTGGCGAGAGTACGGTGCTGGAGATTCAAATCCTCGCGCTGCGAAAATTCGGGGTGCAAAAAGTCATCATCGCGGCGAATTACATGTCCGACTATCTGGCGGCGGTGGTCGGCAGCGGCGAGAAGTACGGGGTGCGTATGGTCGTAAGCCAGGAGAAGGAGCCGCTCGGCACCTGCGGTCCGCTCACGCTCGTTGCCGAGCACCTCATCGAACCTTTTTTCATGATGAACGGCGACATCCTCACCGACATCGATTTCGCCACGCTCGCAGACTTCGCACTCGGCAAAGAGGCCTGGCTTACGGTCGTGACAAAGGAAATCGCCATTCCCTTCCGTTTCGGCCGGGTGGTCGCAGACGGGGATTTCATCACCGAGATAGAAGAGAAGCCTAACTACATGCAGGAGATCTTGGCGGGAATCTACGTCATGCGCCCCGAGATCCTGCAGCTCATTCCGACCGCGACCTATTTCGGCATTGACAACCTGATCAAGGGCATGCTGGCGACGCGCCGGCCGGTGTGCAAATATCTGATGCACGATTACTGGATCGATATCGGGCAGCTCAGTGATTACGAGCTGGCGAAGCAGGACTACGACGTGCACGCGCGCCATCCGAAGACTAACGTTTGATGGCCAAGGAGGCCCTGGTCCTCGGCGGCGCCGGCTTCATCGGCAGCAATATCTGCCATCATTTATCGGCAAAGGGCTTCCGCGTCATCGCCGTAGACGGTCTCCTGCCGAGAACGTCCGGGAATCGCGCAAATCTCCTCTCCGACAAAGGCTATATCGAATTCAAGGAGGAGCGGGTGGAGGACCTGCACGCCCTGCCCGACCTCCTGCGCGGATGCAACCTCGTCGTCGATGCCATGGGCTGGACGAGCCACGGCGAGGCCTTCGCCGATCCGGACTACGATCTCGCGCTCAACCTCGCCTCGCATCTCGCGGTCATTCGCGCATTGCCGGCGGCGCTGCCGAGGAAGCTCGTCTATCTCGGGTCTACTCACCAATACGGGCGCGTCGAGAAAGGCCCCGTCGCGGAGACGCAGCCGCTCGTGCCGGTGGACGTCCAGGGCGTGCACAAGGCCGCTGCCGAGCACCACTACCGCATCGCCTCGCAGCGCCACGGCTTCCCCGTGATCAGCCTGCGCTTCGGCAACACCTTCGGTCCCGGCCAGCCGCTGGCCGGGACCGACGTGGGGCTCGTGGGCGACATGATCCGCCGCGCGCTCGCAGGCGAGACGATCACGGTTTACGGCGAGGAGCGCTACCGCACGCTCCACTACGCCCCCGACCTTGCGAACATCGTCGAGCAGCTGGTGGCGCTGGAGGTGACCGGCTTTCTGGCAATGAACGTGCCGGGGCAGAGGGTAGCGATCGCCGAGGTCGCGAAAAAGATCGCAAGCTGCGCGGGCGGCACCATCGTGCACGCCCCCCTACCCGCGCCCGTGGCCGCCGTCGACATCGGCAATCCGCCGTTCGACTGCCGGCTGTTTGAGAAACACTTTGGCGAGCACAGGCCGACACCGCTGGAGGAAGCGATCGCCGCCACCGTGCAGCATGGAAGGGAGGTACTCGCTTAGGCCGGAATGCGAAAAGCGCGTTTGCGCCCACCGCAATGCTTCCGTTGCCCCGAACACAATCCAGGCAATCAGCGTCGCCAGCAACATGAGGCAGGGATCGCTCATCAGCTTGATCCCCTGCACCGAGACGAGGTTGGGCAGCAACGAGACCAGGAAGCCGCCTGTGAGGAGGAGCGGCGCCTGCGCCAGGATGCGGCGCCCGGCTGCGTCGGAGGCCAATATCGCCGCGCCTGCCATGAATGCGCCCGCGACGATCAGGCCGAGCTGGAACGGATGACGCCCCAACGAGCGCAGGAAGCTCATGAGGACCGTGCCAGCACGCCCGACGTTGCCGGCAAGGGTCGCGATCACGAATTTTGGGTCATTGGCGACGAATTCGAGGAACGCCTTTCTGATATACGTTTCGCGTGCCCGTGGTTTCATCAGCGTGTGACCGGGTGTGAGATAGATATCCTCCGACGGGGATGGCGGATGCTGCAGCACGTATTTCTGGGCAGCCATCTGGGGCAGCGTGTCCCCCACCGCGTTGCCGTACGAGGCGGCATATTTTTCCTGCCAATCCCGATTCTGCTGGAGCTGATAGAATAGCGCGTGCCAAAGGCCGTGATATCCGAGCGCACCGTCCGTTTTGTAGACGGGATGCAAGCTGCGCGAGAGATGCACGGTGTAGACGAGTCCTACCGTTAACAGCACGGCGAGTCCCCAGCTGCCTGGCGCCAATTTCTTTCTCGCCCATAGCTCGGAGAACAAAAGCACGACGCCAAGTGCAACGATTGCAACGGCGGCCCATACGGCCGATGACCGCACGCTCACGACGAAGAAAAGAATGACGGACTGCGCGATCGCACCGGCAACATTGCCTCGCGACAGCGGCAATCGGAACAGGAGCACGCAGGCCAAATGCAGTCCCGGCACGATGCCGAGCACGCTGAGAAACCGCGGGTCAGTTAGCGACCCGAGATAGTTTGGATCGAAGATGTTGGAGCCGAGCACATAAACGTGCGCGCCGCACACGGCAAGCAACAGAACGAGCGCGCGGGCTAATCTATGGAAGGTGGCAAGGAAGATGCCCACTGAGGATATGAAAACGACGAAATAGAAAAGATAGAGCCCCAGCAGCCTGTGACCGAACAGGCGAAAGCTCAAGGTCACATAATCAGCGAGTCCCACGTCGTCGTCCGTGGCCCCGCGCACCCCGGTGTCCGGGCTGACCGGAAAGGGGAGCCGGGCAGCCATCGCGATCGCCGTGTCGATGAGCTTTGCATCGTGCAGGTTGTCAGGGAACTGCGTGCCCAGCCTCGACAGGATGGCGGGGTCATCGGTGAGTCCCCCTTGCATCAAGGTCCCTTCGACGGGGGCGGAAACTGTGTAGCCGTAACCGCCGTAATCGATTTGCGTGATGGCTGCGCCGATGCCGAACAGCATCCGGCCCCAGCTCTCGTTGCTCAGCCTGTCATCGAAATCGCGGACGAGCCCGATGCGGAACGAGGCGAAAATCACTCCTGCAATCACAACGATGAGCAGATACTTGCAAAATTGCTCTGCAAATGCACGTGTGCCGGATGCCGCAGTAAAAAAACTAGTCATAGGCCCGGAATCCCTTGACACGAGTGCCATCCGCTGCGGAGGCTTGGATGAGCCGGCGAGTGTGAATTCTTTCGATGGGCGCAATTGGTAGCAGTCAGCCCCGAAGCGGGCAAATCGAATTGCGAGAACCGTCATCGACATCCAGTGGCGACAGGGATATACGGCATTTCGTCAGGCGTGCTGCGAGGACATGATGGGTTTGGGTCCATCCGCGATCGAGTTATACAGGCAGCTGAAGCTGGCGGGCGCCTTCAATGACATCACCGAGGTGATGGAACTTGGCTCGCAGGATTTCTGGTGCCCGCAGCAGAATTTGCTGCGCGGGCTTTTCTCCGCGTTTGATCGTCCTCGCCCGCCTACCGAGTTCTTTGCAACCACGAACACAAATCAGAAGCCCGCCCGCATCCTCTACGAGGCGCTGGGGCTGAAATACAGGTGCGTCGATGTCGACGGTCGTTCTGATACTTTGGTGCTTGATCTCAATTTCGATATGGCGCCGGCCGAACATCGCTGCCGCTATGGTCTTGTCACCAATCACGGCACCTCTGAGCATCTCCTGAACCAGTACAACTTTTTCAAGGTGGTCCATGACTTCGCCCGCGCCGGTGGCATCATGGTGCACGCCGTCCCGTTCACTGTTCATCTCGATCACGGCTTCTTCAACTACCAACCGAACTTCTTCGAGTGTCTTGCGCGCTACAACTCTTATGAGATCTTGGGACTCTGGGTCGGTCCTGACTGGTCGCTCCCGAGTCTCATCCCGTGGGATCCAACGCTACTGGACTTCCTGTCGTTTTCCTCGAAGACGACGCATCTGATCGTTGCCGCCTTCCGCAAGATGTATGATCGCGAATTTTGCGTGCCGTTTCAGGAGCAGTACGAAGACATAGCTCCAGATGAGGTTCGCTCGCGTTACACCATGATCGTCGACGGCGAGGTGTTGGACGGCAAGCGGGTAAAATACCTAACCACGAACTCAATTCTAGCCAGGAAATATCTTCCGGAAATCCAGCATTTGAATAACCTGATCGATTCCTACAAAGGCCAAGTTAATAACTTAAAACATGATCTTGCTTTGACAAACTATCACTTGACCAAGGCAAGATACGAACATGCTTCGCTTTCACCAGTCAGAAAAGAGCTTGTCTGGCGATCTCTCGATCAGGTTTCCGGTCGGCAACTCGTTTCCGAGCTTTCGTATCGCGTCCGGCGGAGAGTCAAGGGATGGATTAAATTCAGCTAAGGCCCCACAATATCTTTATGGATACCCGGCGATTGAGAGAGCATACCTTAGTTGGCGGTCTTGTCGGTAAGTGCTTCAAGGGTGGGTGGCCTGTGCACGCCGTCCAGGAATCTAGGTGATGGGGATGTCTGTGAGTTCGCAACGCCATGGATCCATGGGGGTATTGCACTCTGCACTCAAGAACGCGTTTTGGCTTGTAGGCCTGGAAGTTGTTCGAAAGCGATCTTACGAGACCATGCTCAAGCGATTTCATGACGAGATTCGGGCGCTCCGGGAAGAATCGGAGTATTTGCGTGCCGCTACTTGGGAATATCAGCTGAAACTCGAGCGCAAGGACGACTACCAAACCATCATGGCGCAGAATCAGGTCCGCGCTGGGATGGCCGATCTTGAGGCCGAGTTTTTGGAACTATATGTCCAGTGCCGCGAATACACGATGACCTCGTGGGAACGGCTTTACGCCCTGCACCAAGCAGTCTTGTACATTCTTGCAAATGACATCCCGGGTGACTTTGTCGAATGTGGCGTTTGGCGCGGCGGTAGCATGCGTCTTGTGGCAATGACGCTGATGAAAGAGGGCGTAAAAGATAGAACCCTTTACCTCTACGATACTTTCCAAGGAATGACGAAGCCAGGGCAATTGGACGTCGACCTCTATGGCAACCCTGCCATCAATGATTGGGATCAAGTGCAGCGGCGCAAAGTGAAATGGGCATATGCCCCTATCGAAGAAGTTCGCAAGACCATCATGTCGACCGGCTATCCGATGAATCGGGTGGTTCTTGTGGAAGGTCCCGTCGAAACAACGATACCGAGGACGATACCGGAGCGGATCGCGCTGCTTCGGCTTGACACCGACTGGTACCAGTCTACAAAGCATGAGATCGAGCATCTCTACCCGAGGCTTTCAACGGAGGGCATACTCGCAATCGATGACTATGGGCACTATGCAGGCGCCCGCCAGGCGATCGATGAATTCTTCTCACGCACGCATCGCAAGCCCTTGCTCCACCGGACGGATTATGCATGTCGTTTTGCCGTCAAGCCCCGCGAATGATGCTGCCCTCGCTTACGGTCCATATCTCTGGCACCAACTTATATGACACGCCCACCGCGACAGAAGCTCGTATCGCGAACCATCGCGATGACATCGGCAGGACTGTTGGGTCCGTAATTAGCCTTCTTAAATAGTAACCGCTTACGGCCCGCGGCTTCTGAGGATTTCGAACGGGCCATCATTGGCACCTTGATATCTTGTTCGTAAGAAAATTCATCAATTCAATGATGACTGATTACAAATCACCGGAAACATCCCAAGCACCGGTTCTGAAGTATCTTCTTAATCATTCCTTGTCACTCAACATCGTCTCGTTTTTTTTGCTGAGTTTCGTCGCCTTTCGGACTAATTCCTCCTATCTCTACTACGGAAGCGACGGTCGATTCGAAATTACGCTTCTCACCCAAAACATCCGATTTGTTCCACTGATATTCGGCTACACGAATAATTTCATACAAGGTCTTGGCAACGTTTGGTTTACATTCAATCCGCGATTTCTACCATCGTACTTTCTCTCTCTTGCTGAGGATGGAGCGTTCACTAATTTCGCCCTAAGCTACGCGATCAGCGCAGGTGAGCTCTTCATCGCCACCTACCTCGCGGCGCGGATCGCCTGCTTATCGCGTCTTGCAGCTCTATGCGCTGCATGGCTCTTGCCATTGCTGACCTATCGATACGTCGAATGGGGGAAGATACCATCAACCTTCGCCTCTTTTCCGCATTATGCAACTATCGCTGGACTTTCGGCAGTGATGAGCGCTTCTTTGTTACATCTCGACCATCGCAGGTTCTATATTTCAATCGCAATTTTAGGTCTGTTTTTTGTAGGGATAACTTACATCGTCGTAGTCGCGCCCACTCTCATCATCCTAGTAATACCGGAGCTTGGATTCTTTGGTCTGGTCTCTGTCGTTGCTTCAAAGACGAAGAGCGAACTGATATTCAAACTCATCTCGTTTGCTGCGATCTGCACCCTCTGTTTTCTTCTCGGCTACGTTGATTTTGTAACCGGCCTCGTGATCTACACCGCCGCCGATCTATTTAAAGGCTTGTCGACACGCCCGACCAGCCTGCAAGAGGTCTCGATGCTGTTCTGGAGCGCTACTCCGCCTTTGCTGACGATTGAACGTAGTTTCGTCGGTTTCGGGTTGCTAGGTGGAATGTGGGTTGCGTGGAGGTCACCTGGCTTACTGCGCTTGGCTGCATTTGCGTTCCTCAGCACCGCCGCGACGATTCTGGCTGCCGGCCTGCTACATGTCACTTATCGCTTCTGGTACGGTCCGGCATTCTGGTATTTTGAGGGCTTTTTGTTTCCTTATCATGCCATCTTTGCAACGGTTCTCGTGTTCGAAATCATCCGACTCATTCTGACTCCTCTGTTGAAGCTTTGGCGTCCAAACCGGCTAGGCACCGCGAACGTGCGCTGCGCGGCGGGCGCACTCGCGACGCTCGTCATTGCCATCGTTCCATGGATATATATTCGAGGCCAGCAAAATGTTGTTCCACCCTCCAATCCAACTTTCTATGTGCCATATCCCCAGCTTGAGACTCCTATCACCAAAATCCTTAAAGACGAAATCTCGGTTAATCCGGGAGGAATATTCCGGGGGCGAGTGGCGACATTGACAGGCCGCATGTTCCCCGCATCCACCAATGTTGACATCGTAGGCCTTTGGGGCATTCCAAGATACCTCGCGACATACGCAACAGGTAACAGCCATGACATGGCCGGTCTGTGGCAGGACTCGATCCCTACTTTGATCGAATATAACCCACTCATGACTCCGCCCTATTTTGCATTTGCGCGAAGTTTTTTCACAGAGCCAGTGGATCTCCAGATACGAAACTTGCCAGCTATGCGACACATCGATTCCCGCCTCCTCGCTGCGATTGGCGTACGTTTTGTGATAACGGACCGCCCTGTTGAAGGGGGGGCCATCCTGCGCCAGACATTGGAAGTGCCCGTTAGCGATAAGTTCGTAGAGGGTTCTGGCATCAATGGATTGTTGAAGCGCGCCGGCCTTTCTCCAAAACTGTCGAGCTTCACGTTATACCTTTACGAACTCAACGGGGTAAATTTTGGACAGTACTCTCCGTCCAAGTCGCTCGCCGTTCACACCGCGAGCGAGATGTTGGCCGCGCTTGGCGATTCGGGTATTGACCTGTCCCGAACGTTCGTTGCCGCTGAGGATTTCCCCGAGGACTTGTCCGCCGCTCGCTTGCATGAATTTCGTATCGAGCCGGGAGAGTTTACCATCAAGGCGACGAGTCTTGGCCGATCAGTTCTTATACTTCCCGTGGAATTCAGCCGCTGTCTCCAGCTCTTCGTTCGGGGGCAGACGGTTTCCAGTACGCGTCTCTTCAGAGCAGATCTGCTGATAACTGGGATCGTTTTCCAAGGTTCACTCGACGCCACGATTTCTTATCGGACCGGGCCACTGTCAAATTCACGCTGTAGATTGCTTGACAGGCAAGACATGGAGGCGATCGACATGAAGAATGCATTCAAGGATAGGCCCGAACTCATCCCCAGAAGCATGGAATTTTAGCTTCCGTAGCCTGATACTGCTTCCTCGAGCGCCTCCGGGAAGCAACCTTGAGGCGGCGCAGGCCGAGATGCAGAAGCCGCCGCCCAGTGGCCAATAGCAACCCGCTATACGCTCTGATCTGCGGCGCGCCATCGCCCATGTAGATTACATCTTTCTCAGGTGGCTCGTGCAGCTCGCGCCATTGGGCGCTCCTTGCGTGCCCATGGAAAGGCGAATCAATGAGCTGCGGCGCCGGGTGGCAAGGCAGGCGATGCAGACGGTGCCGGCGCAGCGAGCTGATGCGGTCGTCTGAGAACGACAAGCGATGATTCAGGCGGCCGCGACAGCCGCTCCCGTCTCCCGCATCGCGTTCGAATCCTCCGCCCCCCGGTGACGCATCAGCGCGAGCCAAGCGAACAGGAGGAGGCGCTCGTCGGCCTCCCCTGCCGCATGCGCTCGCCAGCGTTCGTGCAAGGCCTCCTGCCTGATCCCGGCGCCATGGTGTAAGCCCTTGCCGGACGGCGCCGCCCAGCCGCGCAGCCATTTGGCGAGTGGGATGCCAAAGCCCTTTTTGCGCCGCTCTATCGTCTCCGGCGGCAGCCATTCCCGCATCGCTTGCTTGAACAGCCATTTGCGCTGCCCATTGCGCAGCTTGAAGCGGCCCGGCAGCCGGCGGCAGAATTCGACCAGGTCGTTGTCGAGAAAGACGGCACGCGATTCCAGCGACACCATCATGGCCGCACGGTCCACCTTGGTCAGGATGTCGTCGGTCAAATAAAAATTCGTGTAGAACTCGAGCGTCCGGTCGAGGAGATCTCCCCTCCCCTCGCCCCACACGTCCAGGGCCTCCGCATAGAGCTCCTCGGCGCTCAGCGGCTCGTCGAAAATCTCGCGGATGGTCTGCGGGTCCGCAGGCGCGAGCCACACCGGGTTCCAGTAGGGCTGCGGCCACGACAAGCCCGTGAGCGCGCGGCGCAGCTTGAAATCGAGGCTCATGTTGCGGGTCGAGACAGGGAGAAGCTCCGCGAGCCGCCGCAGCCCGCGGTGCAGGCCCCGTGGCACGAGCCGCGCATAGATCCTCGCCGGGTTGAGCGCAGCGAAGGTGTCGTAACCGGCAAAGAGCTCATCCCCGCCGTCGCCCGAGAGCGCCACGGTGACATGGCGGCGGGTGAAACGGCTGAGCAGATAGGTCGGCAGGATCGACGCGTCGCCGAGCGGCTGGTCGAGCCGGCTGAGCACGTCCGGCAGGAGGTCGCGCGCGTCCTCGAGCACGAGCGTCTCGAGATTGTGCCGCACGCCGAAATGCGCCGCGAGACTGGCGGCGTAGCGCGACTCGTCGAAGCTCGGCTCATCAAACCCGATCGTGAAGGCGGAGACCTGCTCGGCGGGGAGCATGCGCGTTACCGCCGCGAGCACGGCGCCCGAATCGATGCCGCCCGAGAGGAAAAGCCCCAGCGGGACGTCGCTCATCAGCCTGCGTTCAACCGATTGCAGGAACAGCGATCGCAGCTCCTCACCGAGGCGCGGCACGTCCCTGTCCGTGAGCGCGACATCAGCCTCGATGCGGAACTTCCAATAGCGCCGGCACTGCAGCGTATCGTCGTCCAGGCGGTAAACCAGCGAGGTCCCGCTCGGGAGCTGCTGGCAATGGCGATAGAGCGCATTGGGCGAGGGAATGAAGCCCCAGGCAAAAAGTTTTTGCACCGCGCGAGGCTCGATCTCGCCGGCAATGCCGGAGTGCCGCAGCAGAGCGGTGAGCTCGCTGGCAAACGCGATCCGGCCCGGCTGGCGATAGACGAACAGCGGCTTCTCGCCGAAGCGATCGCGCGCAAGGAACAGCGTCCTGCACCCGCGATCGTAGATGGCGAAAGCGAACATGCCGTTGAGGCGCGCCGGCAAACCCTCGCCCCACTCGCGCCAGCCATGCACCAGCACTTCGGTATCGGAATGCGAGGTCCGGAAGCGATGGCCTCTGTTTTCCAGCGCTCGGCGCAGCTCGCGATGATTGTAGATCTCGCCGTTGTAGACGACGCCGATCTGGCCGGCAGCGTCCCACATCGGCTGCGCCCCGCCTTCGATGTCGAGGATCGACAGGCGGCGATGGCCGAGGAAAACCGGCGAGTCGGCGGAGACCCACATGCCGGCGCCGTCCGGCCCGCGATGCGTGAGCGCCGCCGTCATCGCCTCGAGGTCGGGCTTGCCGCCAAACCCGATGAAGCCCGCAATGCCGCACATGCAGGGCTACTCGATGGGCTCGAAGTTGATGCGCTCGCGCACCATGTAATTCGTGCGCTGCTGGGATTCGAAATAGGTGCGCACGACCATCTCCGCGAGCAGCCCGAGCAATATGCTGGAAACCCCGGTCATGAGCCCCATCACCGTGACCAGCGGCAGCGGCGTGGAGATCATCGAGATGCCCTCAAACCATCGCAGCCACAGCATCAGCACAAAGCTCGCTGCGCCCAGCATCAGCGACAGGATGCCAAAGCCTCCGAAGACGTAGATCGGTTTGACGAAATGGCGATCGAGGAACTTCACCACAATAAGGTCGAGGATCACCTTGAAGATGCGCTCCAGGCCGTAATTGGACCGGCCGTGCCGACGCGCGTGGTGGCGCACCGGAATCTCCGCTACCCTCGCTCCCATCCAGCTGGCGTAGATCGGGATGAAGCGGTGCATCTCCCCGTAGAGGCGCACGCCCTTGACGACCTCGGCACGGTAGGCCTTCAGCGTGCAACCGTAGTCGTGCAGGTGAACGCCGGAGATGCGCGAGATCACCTGGTTCGCGATCCGGCTTATGAGGTTCCTGTGAAGCTCGCCGTCCTTGCGCTCCTTGCGCCACCCGCTCACGACATCGAACCCCTCGGCGAGCTTGTGCAGGAGCTCGGGGATGTCCGCCGGGTCGTTCTGCAAGTCGGCATCAATGGAAATGATGACGTCGCCCGCCGCATGGTCGATGCCCGCCATGATCGCTGCCGTCTGGCCGTAGTTGCGGCGAAAACTCACGACTTTCAGCTCCGGGTGGAGCATCGCCTCCCTACGCAGGACGGCAAGCGACCTGTCGCGGCTACCGTCATTCACGGCGATAATCTCGAAGGGCTTGCCGAGGGGCGCAAGAGCCTGCAGCAACGATTCAACGAGCTGTGGAACGTTGGCCTCTTCATTGTAGATCGGCGTTATGATCGACAATGCCACCGGCCTTGGCGCGAGCGGGCTCGTGCTCGCCTCATCGCGAGCCGTCGGGATTTGTGCGACTAGGGTCGACCTGAACGAGTTCGACATCTAAACGAGACGACACTTTCGCGAGATCTCGGCCACACAATATCTGCCCTCTATCAGCGATGCAAACCAATTGACCCTGATCACTGAGGAGCGACCTAGCCCTCCCGGCCCCGAGCCTTCGCAATTGGCTCGCGCTGCGACGCGTCTCGGGGGAGCGGTCTTATGGCCGGCAGATCGAGCTCTCATGCTGCGCGTGTCCAGGTGCTATAGACCATCCCTGATCGACTGCTGCGAGCCGCGCATCATGAGTCCAGCTACATTCAGCTTTGTTATCCCTTGCTTCAACGAGGAGGACAACGTCACAGCAACCGTCGGCTCGGTCCGCGATGCGATGAGCGCGCGGGACGATTACGAGATCGTCCTCGTCAACGACGCGAGCACGGATCGTACCTTGGAGCGCATGCAGGCCTTGGCGGCAGCCGATGCCCACATCCGCGTTTTGGACAACCCTCTCAACCTCGGCTTCGGCGGTTCTTACAAGCGCGGCGCCAAGGCGGCAACGGGAAAGTATGTGATGATGCTCCCGGGGGATGACGGCTTTCCTGCGCAAAGCATCGCGGAAATCGTTTCCCATGCCGGCGAGGCTGATATCATCATCCCGATCGTCACGAACCCCGGCGCGCGCAGCGCGCTTCGCGCATTTGCGTCGAAGGGGTTCACCGCCCTGCTGAATTGGCTGTTCTGGCTCAACGTCGGCTATTACAACGGTGCGGTGCTGCAAAGGAATGACCTGCTGCGCGGAATTGAGATCAGGACGAACAGCTTCGCCTATCAGGCCGAGGCGCTGGTGAAGCTGATCGCGCGCGGGGCAACGTACACGCATTGCTACGTGCGCATCCAAGACCGCGCAGCCGGCCGCTCCTCTGCGCTGCGCCTGAAGAACCAGGTGGCGGTGTGGAAGACTATCGTGCACCTGCTAGGGGAGGTCGGGCTGTTCTGCCGTCTTCCGCTCGCGCCCACGCGCCTACTGCCCCGCGCGTAAAGCAGGCGGATCAACAAACGCCGTCCGTTGAACCGTCATCCTTGAGGAGTTCCGCGTGCCCTTCGCGCGCCGAGCGTCTCGAAGGATGACGGCGGGAGACCGCCCGCTCTGGCGCGGCATCCTTGTTGATCACCCACAGGGAGCCACCCGGCAAAGACCGAACAACACGGACGGCAGGAGCGCGTCCTGGGGCGCAAGCCCGAAGCCGTGCAGAGCCACCACCATCGCGCCTTCCCGCACGCCCCAGCCGCCGATGGAGATCGGCAGCATGGAAACGAGCAGGACCGTGGGGGCGACGATGAAGTTATGTGCCCGCGCGACAACAGGCCGGCTTTATTTGCTTACCGAAGGAGCCGTTCATGGATTTTGTCCAAAAAACGGCCTAATACAATCATCACTCGCGATCGTGAGCCATCGTCCAAGAGTCGGAGCTGTGGCTGCAAATGGGGGCATAGTAATGAAAACCAGTCTTTTCGGTACCGTGGCGGCGCTTGCGCTCTGGCCCGCGCTCGCTGCGGCGGGGAAGGCCACGCCAGCCACCCCGGCTGTTGCCGAAACCCAGCAGGTGGTGTGCGTGGGGGTTTGCGTGACTACGGTCCCGGCAGCAGAGCCGCAGCGGCTGCCGGTCGAGCTTTCCACTCCAGCCGTGTCCAAGCAAACTTTCGTCACTCCAGTGGTGGCGCAGCAAAAATTCGTGCGCCCGCTGCCGGGGCCGGACCGCCGCTTCTGGTTCGGCGTAGAGGAGAGTTTCATCAAGTTCAGCAAAGGCCCGCTGCCGCCCACGGTGGTCAGTATCACCCCCGTTGTCGCCGGTCCCTCTGTGATCGGTCCCACCTTCCTCCCCACCGCCCCTGGGTTCTTCGGGTTGGAGAGTTTCCAGGGCACCCAGCTCGTATTCCCGGGCCAGCCCCTCAACCCCACGACCGATATCGACACGCGCACCCATTTTGGCCAGACCTACCGGGCGGGCTACTGGCTCGATCCGGCCCATACGAGCGCCGTTGAGGGCGACTTCCTCTACGTGGAGTCGAAAACAACTTCGCTTTTCGCAACTTCGCCAGGCGCCACGAATTTCGGGTTTCCCTTTGCCGATCCCGCCACCGGGCAGCCTTATGTCATTGCGCAGAGTCCCACGACGATCACCAACACGACTTTCATCAACACAACGCCGGGAGTTTTCGTCCGCCTGTTCGGCGAAACCATCGCCAACAGTGCCGCCGGCGGCGTGAACGCGTTCTCATCGAGCAACCTGTTCAACTCGCAGATCAATTATCGGACGCGCGGCTGGAGTTGGGGTGGGAACGGCACGCTCGATTTGACCGCCGGCATGCGTTTCGCCGGCCTCCACGAGGAGATAACGATCAACAGCAGCACCACCCGAGGTACCACGGATACAATCTTGTTCGAGCCTGCCCTCGGCCTTCCAACTGGGGCAATCCCCATCGTGGGGACGACGACCACGGTCGAGAGCAGAACTGCCACCTTCGGCGCCCGCAATTTCTTTGTTGGGCCGCAGGTTGGCATCGGCGGTAAATATCACTGGGGCGCATGGTGGATTTCCGGCGATGCCCACCTGGCCCTCGGCGCCACGTTGGAGAACGTCAGCAGGACCGGCACCACCTTTACAGCCTTCGGGACTAGCAGCACGCCAACGACCGGTATCTTCCTGGCGGGCATTCCCCTCAATGTCGCCACAGGCCCTGGCGCTGCTCCCGTGACAACGACAACCAGCACCGTCACCGCGAACGGGCTGTTCGGACCCGTCGGGTCTGCCCGCCGCACCGTTTTTGCCGTGGTACCCGACGGGGTCGTGCGCGTGGGCTACGACGTGATCCCGGATCTCCTATCGCTGACCACTGCCTACAGCGCCTTCTATATCAGCGCGGTCGCCCGCCCGGGCAACCTGATCGGTACGTTCAACGTCTCCGACGTTCAGCAGTCCGGCTTCTGGGCACAAGCCGTCAACGTGGGCGCGCAATTGAAGTTTTAGTTAGCGCACAGCTCCCGCCGAATAGAATTCTGTTGGAGGCAACGGCGCGCTCTTGCGCGCCGTACCCAGCATTATCGGCCGGCGTCCTTGTTGATGATCCACAGGATGCCGCCCGGCAGCGTGGCAATGACCGCGCAAAGGCCAAACAGAACGGAGGGCAGGAGCGCGTCCTCCGCTGAAATCCCGAAGCCATGCAGCGCAACGACCATGGCGCCTTCGCGCACGCCCCAACCACCGATCGAGATCGGCAGCATGGAAACGAGCAGCACCGTGGGCGCGACGATGAACCACTGCTGCAGCGTGGTCGGCAGGCCGAGGCTCTCACCCAGCATCCAGAGCACCAGGACATTGAGGAGCTGCGTCGCAATCGCCAGCAGAAGCACGATCGCGACGGTGATGAGGCTGATCGGGTGCTCGGAGAGGCCGAAGCGCTGCCAATAGGCGGCCAGCCTCGTCGGCGGCAGGACTTTCGTAAGCACGACAAGAGCCGCAATTCCGACCACTCCCGCGGCGATGAACGCTCCGAGCGTAACCACGATCGCCTCGCGGACGCTTTCCTCCACCAACGGCAGCAGTGCCTGGACGCCCAGCAGGCTCAACAACCCGAGGCTGGCAAAGCCGCAGGCGCGGTCGAGCATCAAGGCCTGGAGCGCGCGCCCGAAGGGCATGCCGGTTCGTCGCAGGAGCCATAGACGTATGGCGTCTCCGCCGACAAAGCCGATGGTGACCTGCTCGAAGAAAAATCCGCAGAGCGCAATGCGCGCCGTCGTCCGCAACCGCCGCGGCGCCTCGACGCTCGCCAGCATGAGCTTCAAACGAACCCCGGCCACGAGCGTCATTTGCAGGAAGAAAATAGCCAGAACAGCCACAATCCAGAGGCCGTTCAATTCGTGCCAGTAGGACAGCACGCGCGCGTAGTCGAGGCGCGTGGCCAGAACGGCGATCAGGCCGATGGAGACGAGCGCCTTGATCGCGATGAGCGCAAGCCGCTTCACGCTCGCAGCAGGCGTGCCCTGCCGCGGAAACGGCGCAACTTCACGCTCGAGGGGAGTAATCGACATGGGCTACAGCCAATCCCGGTCGTCATGCGCGCCCCCGGACTTGATCCGGGGGTTGTCTCGCGCATCCACGTCTGTCGTACCGCAGTCAAGGCGTGGATGGCCGGACCAAGCCCGGGCATGACGTGGAAGATGTATCGAGGGCCACGCTGACATTACGGAGCCGCGAGCTTGATCTGCAGCTGTTTGAGGTCGGCAAAATCGGCGCGCCGGCATTGCGGCGAGAAGATCCCATAATCGAAGGAGATGGATGTGTCGACTGTCCCAGAGAAGATCATTCCCGTCATGATCAGATCGGCGCGCACGAGGCGCACGCGTTCGTCATGGACGCGCAGGCAATGGGAGAACTGCTGCGGCAGGAGCAGGAGGGAGGTTCCATCGCTTTGCGCCGATAGCTGCAAGCCGCCTCGCACGATGGACATGCGCGCGTCGCGTGCAGGGACGAGCGATGCCTCGATGGGCGCGGAGAGAACCACCTGCCTGCTGAAGTCGAATTCTGGAGCACGCAGCCCGGCCACCGTGTCTGCTGCGGAGCGTGCAACCGTGACTCTCACCGGGCTGTAGCTGCCGTCGTTGAAATCGCCCAGCTCGTAGGCGAGCCACTCCCCGGGCGCCGCGTCGCGCGGCCGGCGCGGCAACGCGATCGACGGCAAGTGCGCCGTCTCGGCCGGCTCCAGCTGCCCGTAGCCGATCACATAGCGCACGCCCAGCGCGCGCAGCGTCTTGAGCAGCAGCGCGAAGTCGCTCCGGCCGGTCCACGGGCGAAACCAGTTGAGCTCGGCGGTCAGATCGCGTCCAAGCAGCTGATGGATGAAATAAATGGATTGCGGGGTGACGAGCTGGCTGTATTCGTTGAGCGTCGGCACGCCGGCCGCCCACAGGCTGTCGATGGTGAGAAACTCGTCGTACTGGTTGGTATAGAACAGCGCCGATCCGCGAAACCTGCGGTCATCGCGCAGCCCGATGCTGCGCCCGAGGAGCTCACGGATCTCCGGCTGGTCCGGCCAAGGCTCCTGCCAGTAGCGCATGGTCGCCGGCGGGTACTTGAGCACCCGGGCGACCGTGAGGACCGGCAAGATGCAAACCGCGGCCAGCGCAACGAGCGCCATCCCCGCCGCAGCCTGCCGGGCCGAGAACCGCGATAGGGGCCGCTCTATACCTCCCCCTGTAAGGAGGAGAGCCTGCCCCGGACTTGATCCGGGGTCGACAGCATTTGGCCCCGCCTGGGGCGGGGGCAAATGCTGGCGGGTGGGGGTCTGCCGCGGGTTGACCCCCACCTGGCTCCCCCCGACGAAGTCGGGGGTCGCCGACCTCCTCCTTTCAGGGGGAGGTATCACCCGCACCACGAACGCTCCCACCCCACCCCAATAGCCCGCAACCGCCGCCGTCCAGAACAGCGGAAAAAGCGCATGCTCGAGGTACAGGGGCAGCGGCAGCGGCCAGTTGCCGCCCAGAGCCAGGAACGCGGCGGCATATGCCGCCAACGCGAGCCCGCTGATCATGGCCGCTAGAACCAGCGTTCGCGGCCGGCCGCGCAGGAGTGCGATCGCGAGCGCCCAGCCAGGCACGCACGCGTAGTAGAAATATCTCGCGTACTTGGATGAGACCACCGCCGACGCAAAGACCGCATCCGGCGCTCGCCGCAGGAGGTCGGGGAATTGCACCCGCGCGGTGTATTGCGACAGCGAATAGGCGTATTCGAGCGCGCCGCTGAGAAGGAGCAGCGCCACGCAGGCGCCGAGAATCCCGCACCGCACGAGCATCGTCTGGCGAGGTAGCAACGCCACCACCGCGAACGGGACGATCCACGCAATCCCGCTCACCATGGTCCATAGCGGGTCGCAATAGAGGCTGTAGACCAGGAGCGCAAAAATCGCGCCCCCGATCAGGAACACCTGCGGCCGCTGCGGCGAAAGCCGCGCAAGAAGCCCGAACGCCAGCAGGTGCGGCGCATAGACGACAGCCAGTCCCGGGATGGAGATGTAGACCACCGCAAAGCCGAGGGCGAACGTAGCCGGCCCAAACAGCGTCAGCGCGATCTGCGCCGCGGCGATGCTCGGCATCCGCGGCAGATCGAAACAGCGCGCCATGGCGTAAACGGCCGAGGCGTAGCAAACGAAGGCAACAAGGCCCGAGATCTCGGCCGCAACCTGCTTGTCGAACAAGGCAAACGGCCAGTAGGCCGGGTTGGCCCACACGTTCATGGGCATCATCTGCGACCCCAGGCCTTCCAGGGGATTGAGGTTGCTGATGTGGAAGGGCTTGGCGAACTCCAGGGTGGCGAGAATGATGGCCTGCGCCGCCTTCCCGTCGGCACCGGCATAATTGATCCCCGGGATGGCCAGGGTCAGGGCCAGTTCCGTCCCGAGCAGTACCAAGAACCCTATCAGCAGTATCCCAAAGCCGGTCCAGCCATGGGAAGGAAGTGCATTCCCCTCCTCCGCAGCTGCCGCAGCCGTTCTTGTTTCGCGGGGGAGCTTGCCGCCGTCTGGCCCCGCCAACGGCCGCATTTGACCTTGGAGCGAGTTGGCGACGCGGTAGGGGCGCCAGCCAGCACCACGCAGCGTAATCCGCCGAAACGCTCCCAAAGCCATTGATCGCCCTGCCCTGCCGCTCACGCCTGCGGCCCGCCCCGGCTGCACCTTGTGGGAAGATGCTCGTCAACGCAAACGCCTTCCCCGTTGTGCGCTGCCGCGTTTAGGGGCGGGTTCGAAACCCGCCCCCGACCAGGGCCATGCATCCACTCACGTTCCGCTCTGTAGATCGGGGAGGACAGCGCGTACACGTGGGTCGCTCAGCATGCGTCGGACGATATCGGCGAAGATCCGGAAGTCCGGATGAAGTGAATCCACAAAGTATTCGGGTTTTTCCCGGTATTCAGGCATGTCCGCAAAGTCGAAAAAAATAATGCCTTTGCCTTCGAAATAGGCATGTCGAGCGTCACTCCGGAATTCTCGCCAAATTCCCGCGCGGGACTCTTGGTTCAGTCCATACAGAATTTTTGCGTAAAACGGAGCCTGTAGGCCGATTAACGCAATATTCCTCGATTTGGCAAACGAGACAAACCGCTCAAACGCCGCCAGCTGCTCGTCATCAAAGCCATCACCGAGTTCGACCGGCGGCCCGCCCACGGCAGTCCCGTCATTTGCAAGGCGGTTGGGGTCGGGCGTAGGAACCGCGCCGCCGAGGGAGCCGTCCTGGCGGAACCCATCACCGCTCAAGACAGCATAGAGGCCTTTGAGCTTGTGGGTTGCCGGCAGAGTCCGATACAACGCAGTTGGATCCTTTTGCAGCTGTTCGATGATGACCTTGAGGCCCTCCCAGTGTGTTGGGGGTTCCTCGTAGAATCGTTCCACCCAATATTTATCGAAGCCTTTGCTGAACATCCAATAGTCGAAATTGAAGAATAGGGCCTTGGGAGCGTACCCGTCCGCGGTGACAAGCTCGAGATAGCGGCGATAATGGCTAAACGTCCACGCCACGAGACCGGAATTGAAGAAAGAGTATGGCTTCAATGATTCGCCGCGGAAAGAGTTGGCGCGCGATTGCCCGAGCATGATAATCTGCGGCTTGAGCTGACGCACGCGCGCAACCTTGTACGCCAGATAAGATCGACCATCGCCACCGCGCCACATGCGTTCGGGTTCCCGGCTTTGCCATTCGGCAATCGCTTGCATGCTCATGGTCTCGCCAACCTGCCAGGCAACCATCTCGAGAAGGCCGAAAGCGATCAGTATCGGAGCAGTAATCAACAGGATCGTTATGAAAAACCGTAGGCCCTCCCGCATCTCCCCGGAGCGCTTGTAGACTTTGTTTATGGAATGCTCCAACGTGCTCATTCGTAGAAGCTCTAAAAACGGTAATAAAGGAAAGGCTGCGCAGCGGTATTCTCAATCCATTTCCAGACGATCAGCCCGATGCCTACATTGTAGATGGTGATTTGAACGGGAAGTGGCAATTTTTCGATCGAGAATGCCCTGCGGGCGACAATATCGCCAATCATCAGCAGACCGATGATTACCCAAGTGATCGAGGAAAAACTGATAACCTGAAACGGTGTCGGCTTATCCGGAGGGGACGTATGCAGCCTAGCCCCGTGCCAAGCACTGCGAATAAGGTCAGCAGAAAATATGTGACGGTAGATATAGCCAGCATCGTGCAGGGAATTGGCCCGGAAGACGACAAAGGTTAGCATTACGAGAACAAACGTGCAAAATACTCGGCTGATATGTACCAACGTGGTCGGTATCCCCACCGCGGACCAGATCGCATCCCGATGTTTCAGCGTCAGGATAGATCCGGATACTAACAGACCGTGCATTAGCCCGAATAGAACAAAACCCCATCCGGCACCGTGCCAAATTCCGAGGACAAGGAATGAAACCATCACCGCCCCGATCATGCCCACCTCGGCGTAACGACGCCATTTCGTGCGCAGCGGCGTGAACAGATAGTCCCGGACCCAGCTCGACAGAGAAATGTGCCAGTTTCGCCAAAATTCCGGGGTCGTCCTGCTGAGAAATGGTTGTTTAAAGTTTGGGCGCACTTCAAGCTGAAAGAACAGCGCGCTCCCGATCGCGATAAGCGAATAACCTGCAAAATCCGCATAAACGTAGAACATGTAATGTACGAGGCCGAACAGCTGTTCGAGCGCAATGAATTGTCTCGGATTGGCATAGATCGTGTCGACCGATTTCACCAGTGTGTCCGCACAAACAACCTTCAAGAACAGGCCAAGAAATATCAGCCGGGCAGCCGCGAAGGCAGAAGCGCTGTTGAACTGCAGGCGATGAAAATCAAACTGTGGAAGGAATGAGTCGGCGCGCTCGATTGGTCCAGCCGTTACAAGCGGAAAAAAAGCAGTGAACAATGCAAAGTCGAGCAGCCGGCGCGTTGGGCCGATCACCTCCAGATAAACGTCAATGAGATATCCGAGCGCAGCAAATGTGAAGAATGATATGCCGACGGGCATAGCTAGATGTAAAAATGGGGAAGTGCTCCCTGGCACTGCACCTATGGCAACGGCAACGCCAACCACGAATTCAAGATACTTCAAGATGATCAAGGGTGCGAGCAGAATCACACAGCACAGAGCGAGGAGCAAATTGCGCCTGTGCGCATGTCCTTTGGCCGTAAGGAGAATGCCACCCGAATAAGCAACGATCGTTACGAAGATGAGTACAAAGCTGTAGTAGCGCGATAAATTGAAATAGAAGACATAGCTCGCTAGCAGCAGGACTGCACTGCGCAACCGCTGGCCGCGTAAAACATAAAAGAGCATGACCACAGTGAAAAGAAAGATAAGATACTTGGGATCGCTTAACGGCATCAGCGTCGCTCTAGAACTTGAGCGCGGCGGTGACAGTGGGTCATCACGTGTCCGCCCGGCAATGCCGCTCCATCCCGAGCAGGGTCAATTCACGATGCAGACCTTCACATGATGAAGACTGCGGCACTAACCTGTTCAGGCAGCGCGTCCCGTTTCGACCGGTTTCGGCACATTGACGCGAGCGATGAAGGTGGGGAGTTCGGGGGCGTCCTTGACTGCAATCCGCCAGCGATCACCATGGGGCCTGAAGCCATGGTCGGGCAAAAACGTTGTCGCCAGAGCGTTTTTCTTCGTCGGGATAAAGCTTGCAATAAACTCGACCGCTCCCTCGGCTGCAGCATCGCTCGCCAGAGACGCTATTAGCCCAGCCTCGACCCCACGGCCGAGCACGCGACAACTCAGTAGCAGATTGCAGATGATCCATACCCGACGGTCAGCAGAAATTTCCACAAGAACGACGCCAGTCAGCCCATATTCGCCGAATTTATCAGAAACACGAAGAGCATAGATGCGGTGGGTCGGTGAGTTCGAAATTGCGCGGACCTCATCGAGAGTTTTGCGGATCGTGGTCAGATTAAATTGATTGGTTTTATTGATGAGCTGGGTGACCCGGCCGAGATCATCTGTCCGCGCTGGAGAAAGATCAAGCTTCAGCTCGAGGCTCTCGAGAAACTCTTCCCTGGTCATTTTTGCGCTGAGCTGCTCTCGATCCTTTTCGACACGCATCATATCCACGCGGGCCAGATCCTCTTGAGTAAGCTCAAGACGGTCAAAAAGCGTAAGGCTCTGGAGAGCGGAAACGATATCCGCTGGATCCTCGGGCAAGAGAATACTCGTCACATCTGGTTGCGCCTGACGCATGTACGAGATTTCCATCAGGCTGTCGTCGACGAATACAAGGCTGTCCAGGCCAATGTTCAGGGCCTTTGCTATCAGTGGAATGTTCTCGGCCTTAGGCTGCCAATTGATCTTCCAAGCAGATATATCGGTGCGCTTGAGTAGCATGCCCTCATGCTTATCGAATACCTCCCAAACATCGGCCTCATTGTTCTTGCTGAGTATCGAAAGGAAAATGCCCTGCCTGCGCCAACGCAATAGGAGGCGCTGGAAATCCAGGAAGGCCGAGCCTGGGTATTCAGTGCCAATCTCAATGCCGTCGAGACCGTCTTCGCCGATAATGCCGCCCCATAACGTATTGTCGCAGTCAAGCACTACGCATTTCTTTGCACTTCGCCGCGTGGCACAGATTATTCGGGAGATCCTCACCCCCGCCTCATGCAAGAACGGATCGCTGAAGGGCTGTCGATAAAGGTACCACAGACGGGGATCGAAGGAGACTGAAAGCCCGACTTCGCGTTGCACGCCATCCAAGTCGACTAACTGCACTCCTTGCCGTTCATCGATAGCTTCGACGAACTGTGTCGTTATCCTGCGATGGAATTGACCAAGGCGGGAAGGGTGGTCAAGCGAGCCCAGTGTACCGTGAATCCCAGCTGGCAATGGAGGCGTCGAAATGATGATCGTGCCGAAAAAAATTCTACGCAGATTGGAAATCGCCGCGGCAAATGAAGCAAGCTTGTCACCAGCGCCCGTCAGTGCAGCATTATCTCCATTGAGATAGTCATCGAGCTCATTAGCCATGAGATCTTCTATACGCCACAAGAGTGCGACTGCATCGCACTTTGAGCCGAAATACGGAACTGGATCCAAGCAGACCTGAAACAACTGATTATAGGGTCCGAGTGTGAACTGTGGCCTGAAGCCTTGAGAAACGAGGTGCGCACCGACGAATTGGCTTAGCGTATTGGCAGTGAAGCTAGCAGCAATTCCTATGCGGACATCAGGAGATGCGCCAGACTTCTCCTCCTGGCTCCTCTGGAACTGGCGCCAAGCCAACTTGGCGGCGAGCCATGGACGGCCACTGCCGCCTTTTGTTGCAGCAGCCGTTTCATACATCGGCAATACCCTTGGCAGACAGTATTCTCTTTACCAGCCCGACCGTGCGCATTGCTGTAATTTCCTTGGTCGTAAGCTTGACGTTGAACTCGTCCTCGATAGCCAGCGCGAGATCGATGGCGGAAGCGCTATCCCAACGGGGTGTGTTATCCGGGGAGCTGCCATCATTGATGGTGTGGGCAGGGATCCGCAGCACCTCAGCAAACAAGTTTTCCACCCGATTTCCCATTGTGCTGTCTCCCCCACAAAACCTCATGCACCCTCCCCGGTGCTACCCTGATTGGCATCGCCAATACCTGCAAACATGCCTTGTGCGGCGGCATTGGACGACATAACGAATGACCCATGAAAAGTCCAATAGAAACTACGCGCAAGAACCTGTATTCGTTGAGCGATAAGCAATGGGAGCGGGTTGCTCACAAGAGCTTCCACCTAGCGCGGTTGTGTGTTCAATTCGCAAGCTTGGCTGCTCCCAGGGGCCAAGCAGGCGCTTGTCGCTCTCAAGAGATAGAATTATGAATCGGGCCGTGCTGCGGCAGAGTCAACGAAAGGCGTTCCATTTGCCGCTCTGCATTCTCGCTATTTTAATACCGTGGCCCTGGTGCGCTGGCGGGGCCGTTGCGGAAACATTCTTCGTCGGGCCTCTTGGCAATGATGCCAACGACTGCTTATCGCCTGCAGGGGCTTGTGCGACCTTCCAGCATGTCGTCGATTTGTGTCCGGTCACAGTCGAGTGTTTGGTCCACGCCGCCAACGGCACCTACTCTCAATTCACCAACGTGGCGCACTTTAAGCACGTGCTGCTTTCGGGGCCCAGGGACGAACGGGAAGCGTGCATCGACAGGGGCGCTGTGAACGTAATGAACCAACCTGAACACCGTCCAATCTTTTTGGTCCAAGACCATGCCACATTGAGGATCGCCTGTATGCGGCTGGAGGCTCGCGACACTGGAAACTGTGGGTTTAGGTCGCGACAATTTGCGATTGGTGATCTTGATGATGTGGATTTTGGCGTATTCCCCGCTGGCTGCGCCGTGTCCGCTGAGGAGACGAGCAAGATCAACATCAGTAATCCTGGCATCTACGGCAATGCTTCGAGGTTTGCCTTTGCCACCGATCTCTCCCAGGTCACGATCGGTGGATTTGTCAGGATTGCTGATGTTATCACATTCGACGTGGCGTTTCTGGCGTCAACCACTAATTCGGTAGTGTCCTTTTATCCGTCCGGCATGGAGGGAGCGGCGCACTTCGCGGGCGCGTCGTATCAATGTGTGGACGCTTCCCTCAACAAGGGTGTCGTCCTTCCGGGGGGGGACGTTCCTTATTCAGCGAGCGATGACTGCGCAATCAGAGGCCCAGGCGCCAGCTCAAAAGGCCTCGGCGCGGAGATCAACGCCTTACGATCGAAAGTCAACGATATTCAGCATGCGGCAATATTGCTGGTGCTCGTTGTAGTGGCTGGAGCGGCTGGAGCGGCATATTACTGTCGTCCGCTGAAAAAATGATGCCAGCAGCTGAATGCGCTCGCCTACGGCTACTGCAGACTGTCACTCTTGGCGTAGTTGTTGAGCATGGAGTACTTTCTGATCAGCACAGAGCTATCCTACAAAACGGCTGCGAGATCGAGAGATACGAAAGTGTGGAGCTGAAGGTTGCTCAGCCACCAAACAGCCGTTTTCCCGAGATGGTTTTCGAGATCCTGCGCTAAGCTGGCTGCAAGTTTCGTCAGTTCGCCTGGGGCGGATGAGCCGAATCAGCGGTCCCGCTGCCAAAAAAAACATTTCGAATCCACACGAATCATTGGAGCCTCGATGCCGTGTTCAGAGCGAAAATCATCTACCGCCTTGCGACAGTAGGTCCAGGAATTCTCGCCGTAGTCATCAATGATACAATAGCCACCGATGGATAGCTTATCGTAAAGGTTGGTCAGTGCATCCATGGTGGACTCATAGTAGTCGGCATCAAGGCGCATGATGGCGAGCCTCTCGATCGGCGCCGTCGGCAAGGTGTCCCTGAACCAGCCCTTCAGAAATCGTACCTGCTCATCGAGCATGCCATAAGCTTTGAAATTTGACTGCACCTCACCAAGGCTGGCGGCGAAATGATTATAAGCCTTCGTCATCACAGGTCCCCAGTGGGTCTGAGCCTCGATTGGGAACTTTTCACTGTCGGGTTCAGGCAAACCCTCGAAAGAATCGGCTACCCAGACGAGCCGGTCTGTAACCTCAAGGGCTTTGAGCATAGCCCGCATGAAAATGGTTGCGCCCCCGCGCCAAACCCCGGTTTCGATCAATCCGCCGGGTATTTTTTCGGCCACGACATCGGCAATGCAAGATTGCAGGTTATCGAATCGAGCTAACGGCAGCATGGAAATGGCAGGACCCTTGATGTAGTGCTGGATGAATTCATTCACGAATCGCATTTCATTTTCTTGGTTGGTGTCGGGCTCGATGGCATAAAGGGTGTTGGTCAGAGATTTCTTCAGCAGGTCGAGGTAGAGCTCGAGTGCCATCGTTGTCATTGCTTTTGACCGATTGTTTTTTGTTTTCCATGGGTGGCTGCAAAACTTGCCTAGCACAATTCGAAGGCTACATCGCGTCGTGGTGCGTGCGGATCAGATAGTTGCGTTTGCAGGAGGGGAGTAAATCTTATTCTGCAAGTGCATGATGATTTTCGGCATAATCAAAGCCCTGAAATTTCATCGGTCTCTGAGCCGTTAGATGGTTGGAATCAACAAATCCATCATCAGGAATCATTCGAGAGATCGCTCAGTCTCCAAATTCCTGATAAGCTGCTCGCATTTACGGACGAGGTGATCGAATGACTTTTTGCCGCGCTGCATGAGTCCGCTTTCAAACGCCGCTTGATGGAAACGTGGCATGGTATTCGCTCTGTACTCAGGTTTTCGACGGTTTTCGCCGCTGTCTTTTTCGTAGCCGCACCCCCCGGTCCTCCCCCATTCTCTTCTAAGGCGCAGCGGAGGCGGCCGGCAATGGGGGCGGCCAGCAAGCGGATCGCGTGATCGGGATTGAGCCTCCCTTTGAGTCGCTCGCCGTATCCATTGCGATGTCAGGAGCGATGACCAGAGCTGCGAGCGGAATGGTCGAATAGAGGCGGGTTTGAAACCCGCCCCGACGAGGGCCACGCAAGGGCGGAGCGGGCGCGCATGGGGAAGCATGGGGAATCTTGATTGCAGACTCGACGGCAAAATGCTAGAACAAAAAAGGAATGCGGATTCCGACGAAGCCGGCCATGCATTCCAATGTGAAGCCGGCCACCTGTTCCGATCCGAAGCCGGCCGGGGTTCCGATCTGATGTCGGCCACCCTGCGGCGCGCCTCTGCGGGTCG